>Ga0335081_10000167_pt1 | contig 129154 bp, 112 predicted proteins | sample Lox_Sample_35_FD_206713 | JGI IMG/M metagenome (GOLD analysis project Ga0335081, IMG submission 206713) | Soil microbial communities from Loxahatchee National Wildlife Refuge, Florida, United States - Lox_Sample_3.5 | ecosystem: Environmental > Terrestrial > Soil > Wetlands | place: USA...
GATCTGCACCCGCACCCCTTCCTGGGTGCGGCCGGGTACCGACAGCGGCAAGATTCACACTTTTGGTGGGCGCACCCGCGGAGGGTAGTTGATTAAGAGAAAGCTTTCTTACCTTGATTTATTAATGATAATTAAAATCTGAGGCAGGAAAAAATATGGGAATCTTACTTGTTCTGCTGATAACACTATCAATTATCGCTACAATCTTATTATTTCAAATCCTAAAGCAGCTTAAATCCTCAAATCAACACCAGCAAACCCTGATCAACGGCGTTGACAAAATCCAAGCCGACAGCGCAAGAAGTATGTCCCGCCTGGAGGATTACCTGTCCGCCATCGCGGAACATTTCGGCAAAGACGCCCACGACCATAGAAAACAGCGAAACCTCGACACCCGGCTTTACGCGCTGCTCAAAGAAGGCAGCAAGGGCGAAGCCGTTAAGCAGTATCAAGACATTTCTGGAAAAGGGTTGAAGGAGTCCGAAAAGTATATTGATGAATTGGAAAGAAAAATCAAGAATAAAAGTTACTCGGGAGACACGCTGGTATAAAAGGGCCATCAATGATTATTGGCCCTCGGTCGCGGTATTAGAAGCAACCTAAAACTGGAATCTTTAAAAAATGATCGGTAAATGGACAGGGTCGTACCGCTATTCCGGTTGGTTAATGCGGAAATTAATTCCCTATATTGAAACCCGATTTGAAATTAACATAAGCGAATTTGACGGACACACTTTCAAAGGGACCGTTCAGGATGATTTGTCGACTGGTGGGACTCCGGGGATCGGCTCAATTGACGGCATAATTTCTGAATATAAAATAGAATTCATTAAGAAAATGCCAATTCGGGCCTCCTACCTTACTTCAGGAAAACACCTAATTGAACAAGGAAAGAAGCATCCCCCAATTTATTATTCAGGAGTTTTCGGGCCAGATCTAACTGAAGCAGGGGGAAAATGGCGAATTAAAACGGGATTTGCGCTCGTAGGCTTTTTGCCCGCTCTAAGGTTGCCATTACGCGGTGAATGGACTATGGCATTTCAGCGTCAATTTTAATGTCATCATTGTATATGTTGCTTGTGACAACCAAATGAAATTTTAAATAATTTACTTCAGGAGCTCATCTTCCATGAAACTTCTCGTCACCGGCGGCTGCGGGTTCATCGGCTCGAACTTCGTCCTCCACATGCTTGCGTCACGCAAGGACTGCTCCATTGTCAACCTCGACGCGCTCACCTACGCCGGCAACCCGGACAATTTGCGTTCGGTTGAGAACGACAGCAGGTATACTTTTGTCAAGGCCGACATCTGCGACAGGAACGCTTGCGCCGCCGCATTCGACCGTCACGACGTCGACGCGGTGGTGCATTTCGCCGCCGAGTCGCATGTCGACCGGAGCATCCAGGGACCGGCCGCATTCGTGCTCACCAACGTCCTGGGCACCCAGAACCTGCTCGAAAGCGCGAAAAACGCCTGGAAGGGCAAGGCCGGCAAAAAACGCTTCATCCACATCTCCACCGACGAGGTGTACGGCACGCTCGGCCGCAAGGGTGCTTTTTCGGAAACAACCCCGCTTGCGCCGAACAGCCCGTATTCGGCGAGCAAGGCGGGCAGTGACCTTGTCGCGCGCGCGTATTTCGAGACCTTCAGGTTCCCGGTCATCGTCACGCGCTGCTCCAATAACTACGGCCCGCTGCAGTTCCCGGAAAAGCTCATCCCGCTCATGATCACTAACGCGCTGCGCGATTTGCCGCTGCCGGTGTACGGCGACGGCCTTAACATACGCGACTGGCTGCACGTTTCCGACCACTGCCGCGCCGTTGCCGCGGTGCTTGCCAAAGGAAAACCCGGCCAGGTGTACAACATCGGCGGCTCCAACGAACGGCGAAACATCGACATTGTCAAGCTCATCCTCAAGGAGCTGGGGAAACCCGAAAGCCTCGTCACCTTTGTGACCGACCGGCTCGGCCACGACCGGCGCTACGCCATAAACGCCGCGAAGATCAGGCGCGAGCTGGGGTGGAAGCCGAGGGTGAAATTCGATGAGGGGATACGGACGACGATCAAATGGTATCTTGACAACAAGGCGTGGTGGGAGAAATTGTTATATCAAAAAGTATAGAGCCCTTCCCCCGACAGAAAAGATAGAACGCCGGCTGCTCACCAGCAACCGGCGTTCTTTATCAGTCGGAAAACAATTTATTATTTCACTTTCTCCTTCATCAACTCCTTGTCCAGCTCCAAATTCTTCTTCACGAACTTCTCCTTTTGCACCGCCGCCATGTCCATTTTTTCCCTGGCGAACTTGCCGTCCTTGCGCACCGAGATCTTCTGGCCGGCCACGATGGTAAGCCACTGCTCGAGCGACACCTCGTAGGGGCCGGGGATCTCTTCGGGGCCGGGCACCTCGATGTGCTCTTTTTTTACCGTTTCCTTTTTCTGTTCCTTCTTTTTTTCCTGGTCGAGCTGCTTTTTCAAGCTGTCGGAAGGGCCGACCGCCACCTTGCCCTCGAACACGTTGACGTAGGTGGCGGAATCGGGCGTATATGAAAAGTCGAACACGGTTCCGCGTATGGCGGCCACGGCAGTCGGCGTGGCGACCTCGAACTGCTTGCCCGAGGAAATGAGCTTGCGCATGTTGACCCATACGCTCCCGAGCCCGCTCTTGGTGCGTATGGTCTTTTCGGACGATTCCTCGATGGTCACCTTGGTCTTTTCGTCCATGCGCAGCACGGTGCCGATGGCGTAGCGTATTTCGGCGAAGCTTTCTTCGCGGGTGTAAACCTGGTCGCCCACCTCGAGCGCGGACCCCGGCTTTGCGTCGCGCCAGTCGGCCGCGCCCTTCTTGAGGATGCTCACGTTCCCCTCGAAGGACGTGATCTTCGCGACGCTTTCAGCGCCCACGGTCCAGACAACCATGCACACCGCCGCCGCAATCATCGCCAGTCTTCTCATAGTTTCTCCCTTTTTCTTTCTTGTCAACCTACATTCTGCAATCATCAATCGATCTTATGTGATCCACCGACGGTCGCTGGTCCCTTCCACCCCCTTCACCCTGAGCTCGAAGTCGTCGGGGTTGGTCGCGTTTTGCTTGGCCACCTGGAGCGTGATCAGGTCGTCGCGGTACAACTGCAGCAGCGACTGGTCGAACGACTGCGACCCGTACTGCGTGTACCCTTCGCAGATCGCGGGCAAAATAAGGTGAGCCTTTTCCGGGTTCAGGACGTATTCGGCGATCGCGGCATTGTTGATCATGATCTCGACGGCGGGAACGCGCCCGTTGTTCGCCTTGTTCGGCAGGAGCCGCAGCGAAACCACGGCCACGAGCACGTTGGACAGCACGAGCCGCACCTGCTGGTGCTGGTGCGGCGGGAAAAACGACAGCACGCGGGAGATCGTCTCCATGGTGTTCATGGTGTGGAGCGTGCTCATGACCATGTGGCCGGTGTCGGCCGCGCTCATGGCCGTTTCCATGGTGTCTTTGTCCCGGATCTCGCCGATGAGGATCACGTCCGGGTCCTGGCGGAAGCTCGCGCGCAGCGCGTTGGCGAACCGGAAGGTGTCGGGCCCTACCTCCCGCTGCGCGATGATGCTCTTTTTGTCTTTGTAAAGGTACTCGATGGGGTCTTCGATGGTCACGATGTTGACGGCGGTGCTTTCGTTGATGTGGTCGATCATGGAGGCCAGCAGCGTCGATTTGCCGCTGCCCGTGGTGCCGGTCACCAGGATGAGGCCGCGCTTTTTCATGGCGAGGTCGAGGATCACGTTGGGAAGGTTGAGCTCCGAAAACGCGGGAATGAGCGTCTTGATGGACCGGATGGCGAGCGACGGCGTTCCGCGCTGGCGCGAGGCGTTGATTCTGAAGCGGCCCACGCCCTTGAGGCCCATGGCGAAATCGAGCTCGTTGGTCTTGTCAAAGGTCTCCTTTTGGTCGGGCCGCATGATCTTGGCGCACACCTGCTCCATTTCCTGGAACGACACCGCCTCCATCTGCGCCCGAAACAACGCGCCGTTGATGCGGAACGTCGGCGGCGTGCCCACGCGGATGTGCAGGTCGGACGCCTTGTTTTCGAACATCGTCTTGAGCAGCTTGTTGATATCGATCATTTTGTTCCCGCCTCGATGAGGTGGCGCGGCGATTTCGTGAGTACCTCGCCCCCATGGTCCCGCACCACGACCATGTCCTCGATGCGCACGCCGCCGAACCGGCGGTGGTAGATGCCCGGCTCAATGGTGATGACGGTGCCGCTTTGTAAAATAGTTTTGTCATTGCCGCCGATGCGAGGCTTTTCATGTACGCGCAGGCCCAGGCCGTGCCCCGTCGCGTGGCCGAAAAGCGGGGCGTATCCCGCCCGCGCTATTTCCAGGCGCACGCATTTGTCAATGTCGCTTGCCCTGACGGCCGCGGCAACGGCATGCCTGCCTATTTCCTGGGCCCGCAGCACCACGGCGTACAATTTTTTCTGCAGCGCCGACGCCTTGCCCATCACGAAGGTGCGGGTCATGTCCGACGCAAACCCGCTCACGGTGCAGCCGAAGTCGCACAGCACCCAGTCCCCGCGCCGCAACCGGACGTTGGACGGCCGGCCGTGCGGGAGCGCGGCCCTGCGGCCGAACAGCACGATGGTGTCGAACGACGGCCGCTCGGAGCCGAGCCTGCGGCAGGCGTCTTCGCAGACCGCGGCAAGCTCAATCTCGGTGATACCGGGCCTGGCGGACCGGAGCACGGCGGCGAAGGCCTTGTCACCGATGGCGGCTGCTTTACGCATGCAAAGAATTTCTCCGGGCATTTTCGGTGTAAAAATATCCTGGAATTCCCTTGGAAGGTGCAAAAATTGCACGCCGGGGCACCGTGCCCTGAGCAAGCGGAACTGGTCAACGGTCATCACGTGGGACTGAAATCCGGCCGGTCCCTGGGCGCCGAACGCTCCCGCGAGCGATGAAAAATCATTTTCCTTGATTTCAAGGAATTTCCATTCGCGGCGCTTTCTGCAGAACGCCACCGCCGCTTCCCGGTACCGGAAATCGGAGCAGAGGAGGTTGTGGCGCCGCGTAACGATGCAATAGGCGTTTGAAGACCGGAACCCGGTGAGATATTCCACGTCAACGGTGTCGGAAATGAAAACGCTGGCGAATGAGCCTTTGTCAAGGAAATCTTTTATGCGGGAAAGTCGTTTGTTGGCCATAGCACGGGACACGAGGATACCGACAATGTCCTATTTGATTTTCTTTCTTTTCGCCTTGTACTTCCGCTTGATCCGCACGCCCGCAAGAGGTTTTTGTCCGGACGATTTTTTCGGCTTTTTTTCCTGAGACGGCGCCGCCGGTTCTTTGGGGGAGGCGGTTTTCTTTTTGGCGCGTTCGACGGCCACCGTTTCTTCGGCCTCCTGGGTCTCGATGCTGCGTTCTATTTCCGCGATCCTCTTCGCCATGCGCTCGTTGTCCGGGTCTGCGGACAGGAGCCTGCGGTAGATCTGCAGCGCGAGCTGCGGCTGGCCCTGCTGGAAATAAATGTCGGCAAGCGTGGGCGTGAGCACATGGTCGGGGATGTCATATTCCTGGGACTTCGTCGCGCCGGGTTCCTTTTGCGTTTCCGCCTGAAGTTCCTCTTTGAAAATGTCACCGCCCGCGGCGGGCGTCTTTGCGGCGCGCACGGTCTCGTCTTTTTCGCTTTCGTCAATATTTGCAGGCGCCGCGGCCGGTTTCGGAAGGAACGGGTCCCTGCCCGAGGCAAGGATGGTCTCCTCCTCCGCAAGCATGGTCTCCTCCTCGGGCGGTATTATCTCCTCCTCCGCCGCCATGGTCTCCCCGCCGGCGTCCTCGTCCATGAGCACGGTTTTTTCCTCGGGCTCGCGTCCCATGTCGAGCGTGTCCACCTCCAGCACCGCTTCCTCTTCATCACCGGGAGCGGGCGGCATGGTCTTGTCCGTTTCAGCGTCCTTCGCCTTGGCGTTTTCCTCCGGACCGGGGCGAAACGCCTGGGTCACCGCATCGTCTTCCTTGTCAAGACCGGCCCCGGGCCCTGCGGTCGTCTCGTCGCGGCCCTTGGTGACGCTGTCGAGGAATATCTTGTCCAGCCGCTCAGCCACGTCGTCGCCCGACATGCCGGGAGACGCGTCTTCCTCTTCCATATCGTCAATGGCCGGCGCGGGCTCCTTGCCCATATCGCCGGTTTTTCCCCGAGACAGCTTTGCCCTCGGCGCGATTATTGTTTCGGCTCCGCCTTCCAAATCCTCGTCGCCGACGATGATGGGACGGTCTGCGCCGGCAAGCGGATGCTTTGTTTCCTCCTCCGAGCGCGGCGTTTCAAGTTTTTCGGCCGGGATCACGTCGGTGCCGGCCGAGTCGTGCCCCGCCTCCTCCTCACCATCGCCAAGAATGGTTTCAAGCCGCTGCGCAACATCGTCGCCCGAAATTTCATGGCCGGCCGGCTCTGCGGCCGCCTTGTCCGCGTCCGGGACCTTGATCTCTTCGGTGGCGCTGCTCGCGCTCGAGGAGGACGCAACGTCAAAAACAGGGGCTTCCTCGGTTTCAACCGCGGGCTTGCTTGACAGATCGGTGTCCTGTCCCAGCGGCTCGGGTGCGGGTGCGTCCTCAAACATCGCGTTGAGCCGCGAAGTGACGTCTTCGGCGGAGATTTCCGTGGCCTCCATGGGCCGCAACTCGTCGCGCTTGAGCTCCTGCGTCGGCGCGGTGAAAAGCGACGTCTTCGGCTGGGTATCCTTTGCCGCTCCATCTATCTCCTCGGTTTCAAAGGCCTGCGTGAACTCGGCCTCGGGCCCAAGATCTTCGGGAGCCTCGGGTTTCCCCTGGCCGAACAGTTGCTCGAGACGGGAACTTATGTCGTTTGCGGAAACCACCCAGTCGTCTTTGGCGTCGGCGCGGGTCTGCGCCGACGTCTCAATATGGGTCATGCCGTGGTCAGCGCCGATGTCGACATGCTCGAACGTTTCCGGCCCCGGCTCGCCCGCAAGTGTTTCGGCCAGCGCATCATGCTCGGGCGAGGCCGCGAGTGTCTCTGCGGACTCCGAAGGTTCCGGCACCTGTACGGGTATTTCGGCGGGAGCATCGGCCTCCGCGGCAACCGCCGGGGCCCCGGTTTCACCGAACAGGGAGTCCATGCGCGAGCTGATATCGTCGCCGGTGACATTCCCCTCGTGTTTGTCAACTGTTTCCAGGGTGATCTCCTTGACTTCCGCCGCCGGGGGTTCCGGCTCGGCGGAAACCGGCGGTGCCTCGGGCTCGCCGAACAGGGTGTCCAAACGCGAGCTGACGTCGTCGCCGGTGACCGCGCCCTCATGTTTGCCCGCAACCTCGGTCACGGGCTCCTCGGGTGCCTCCGCCGGTGCCGCAGGCGCCGGCGCCTCGGGTTCGCCGAACAGGGTGTCCATGCGCGAACTGATGTCATCGCCGGTGACGACCCCGCCCTGGGTCTCGGACGTCTCCATGCCGAGCTCAACGGCCTGTTCCGGCGCCGCGCCGAGCTGTGCGGCGTCGAACTGCTGCGTCTTGACGAGCATTTCTCCAAAGTCAACACTGTCCTGCTGCTGCGGCGCCTCGAGGGGAATGCGGTCCATCTGGATCGTCCGGTCCGCGTCGACGATGACGTCCGACGGCGCCGAAACGCTGAATTCTTCCTCGGCAGCGGGCTGCGGCGCCCAACTGCCCTGGCCGATGATGTTCTGGATGTTGGTTTCGCCCGGCCCGCGGAAGGTCGCCGAAAGCTTGATGAGCGGCTTGTTGTCCGGGTCCATGCGCAGCAGCCACGCATACAAATCGCCCGCCTTCTCCCGTTCGCCCTGGGCGGCAAAGAGGTCGGCGATCAGCTTCACCGCGACCTGGTTGCGCCTGTCAAGCTGTGCGGCCCTGGTGAGCTCCGCGATCGCCTCCTGGTGCTTCTCCTGCTCAAGGTAGCACCGCCCGAGGATGACCCGGGCGGTCACGCTGTCCGGGTGGCTCTTGAGGCCCTCCTCGCATACGCTGATGGCCTGCTCGAACTCGCCGTTCTTGCGGTACCGGTCGGCAAGCCGCGAAAACACAAGGGACGAGGGGGATTGGCTCAGCTTGCTCTCGAGCGTCTTGATTGAGGCGTCTGATTTCGGCATTGCTCTTCTCTCCTTAATGGAGGATTTTGCGCGGGGACCAGGAAACAATTAAGGATACCATGAAAATAAAAAATATTCAAATGTTGCGGCGCTCGGCATTGAAAAATCTACCCCGCTTTCCCGGCCATCTTTTTTATGAGCGACGACGTTGAATGATCCTCTAAAAACGAAACGATTCTGATTTTCCCGCCGTATTTTTCCACCACAGGCTTTTCGATGATGTTTTCTGAATAATCCCCGCCTTTCACATGAACGTCGGGCTTGAGGATTTCGATGAACGCGCGGGGATCGCTCTCCCTGAAAATGAATGCAAAATCCACCATGCAAAGCGACGCGACAATGGCAAGCCTGTCCTGCTCGCTTTGCAACGGCCTTCCCTTTCCCTTGAGCTCCCGCACCATGGCGTCGCAGTTGACGCCCACGGCAAGGATATCGCCGAGGGAGGCAGCTTCGGCAAGGTACTTGATATGCCCGGCGTGGATGATGTCGAAGCAGCCGTTGGTGGTGACGAGGGTTTTGCCTTGGGAACGGAGCGGCGCGAGAACATTATGCAGTTCCGTAGCCGATTGAAAGGCGTTAGTTGATGATTTTTGCTTCATGCCTTGAAAATAGTATTCGTCAAAGGCGGGGTCGAGGGCGACAGGAGATTTATCGGAACTATCCCTTAAAACCTTACGTTAAACCCCACGATCGGCGTAATCCCGAACGGCGTTATGGGCTGGAAACCCGTGCCGTTGAATTCGTATTCGAGCACCGGTTTGTAATTGAGCAGGTTGATGATCTCGACAAACGATCCGACCTGGGCGCCGAATATCCTTCTTGTAAACCCGTACCGCGCGTTGGTGGTGAGGAGCCGGTCGAGCCGCCGGGCGTAATAGGCCTGGGCCGTGTCGAAAAAACCAAGGGCGGCTTTACGATGAACAAATGACCCTTATCACCGGGTTACTAAAACTCTTCTTATCTCCAGGTAAGATCCGGCCTTGATCTTGACGAAATATATTCCATTATATAAACGAGCGCCGTCAAATCTGACTTCATAGTCGCCGTACCCGATTTTCTCCGGTACCAACCGCATCTTTTCGACACCCCTCGCGTCGTACACTCTTATGTCAATTTTCCCGGCCTCGAAAGCGGTGGTAAACCGCAGGGAATTCCCGGAAAGAAATTTCATGGATGATTGAGCCGGTTTGCCGCCTTGGGTGGTGGCGATATATTCATACATTCCGGTTTCAGTTCCCACAATGGGCGTCATTGCGCCCGGACTTCCCGCGGCAAGTGCCGAAACTATGTTCGGCAAACCCGGCCCGCCGAGCATCTGCCAGGTGGCGCCCGAATCCATGGAATAATACGCACCGCCGTTGGTTCCGGCAAACAAGTGGTTGACATCATCGGAAGCAAGGGCGTTGATGTGCCGGTCCGGCAATTGCAAATAGGAAAGGCCCGTGCCGACGCTGTCCCATGAGCCGGATCGGTAAATGAAAATCCCGTTTGTGGTTCCTGCAAAGAGGCGGCCCTGGGGATCGACCGTCAATGCCGTCAGGGTGTCGGGCGGGTTGGTTGCCGGCCTTCCCAAATTGGTCCAGTTTTGGCCATCGTTTACAGAACGGGAAACGGTGTATTGACTTGAAGGCGACGGCTGTGAGATTACATATAATGTCCTCTTTGCATCAACCGCGACGGCCCTCACATACGGGTCGGTCAAGTATGTTCCTATAATGGCAACGCTGTCGGGGAACGCCATATAGGTGAATCCCACGCACGTGGAGCATGCTGTGGTGAAAGACCAAGTCGAAGAGGGACTGCCCCCGTTGAACGCATTAACATGCCAGAAATATGTGGTGAGCGGTAAAAAAGGCGAGGAATTCACCACGTAATAGGTTGTATTCATGCTGCTGGAAAATACCCAATTATTGAATCCGCTATCGCTGGAGACAATGAGAGTATACGGTGCCGTTCCAACCGAGGCCGGCCAGATGAACATGAGCGGATTTAATGATACGTCCTTTGCACCATTTGCCGGGCTTCTCAAGGTCGACCGAATCGGCCGTAATTCCAGCAGCCCGCGGCCCATGCTTCCTATATAAATGCTCGTATCCTGAAACACCGAATCCACATAAATGGCAATTGAAGTTACTGGAAATTTCTCCAGGAGCCTCCATTCCAATGTACCGTAGATGTTGTTGAATGTGGCGCGATACACGCCGCTGTCGTTTGCAGCAACCATAAGCGAGGGCGAGCGGATTGCCACGGCGGAGATGTTTGCTCCGCCATAGGGTGTATCCAACTGCGTCCAGCCAGAAACACAGGCCTTGCCAAGGCATTCATCTTCCGACTGGTTCCAGGCCATGACGGGGTGAATAATGAACACTAGTGCATAAAAACAAAGGAAAAAGGAACCAGTGAATTTCTTCATAATGGCCTCCCGAAGATTTGGTTTGACCAGTTTTCGATGCTATTTCGATTGGTACCTTGCGCGATAGCAACGCATTTGTTCCATGGTAAAAGCCGCTACCCGGATTTGAACCGGGGATGCCTGTTTTTGCAAACAGATGCCTTACCAGACTTGGCAATAGCGGCAGATTATTCCTGTTTGTTAATCCTTGATCTCTGGCCCGTGTTCTTTAAAATAAAGTCGCTAATTCAACTATGTCAATCCCAAAACACACTTGATTATTTTTCGGCTTTTATTGCGGCAGGGCTGACAACGCTCAATGGTAATATAAGCAATAACGGGCGGGACAAGGTCGTAAAGAAATAAAAAGTGGTTTCTGGCAGAAAACCCTTCCCGGGCAGAGAAAGACCCAGGACCTCAAATGAACTACAGCTGCTACAAACCCGCCACGGACGGCCGGTCCACCACTCTCGGATTTTCCAGCAGGAACCTCATCACCGTATCAACTAGTTCCCCAACCGTCTGCGCGTTCTGCGCCGCCGTCCTCAGCCGGTGCCCGAAAAAGAAATTGCACGCGTAATATTTCATGAATTCCTTGAGTCTTCCGATTGCCTTTTCAGGCGGGAAGTCTTCGTTGACATAATCACAAAACTGTCTGAACACGCCGGCGTAATCAACTGGCGTTGCACTCGTTCCGGTACCTTGTATTGGGAATTCCCGGAAAATCCACGGCCGCACGATTGCCTGTCTCCCGATCATAAGGCCCTTTACCGCCGCGAACGCGTCCGCATTCCGTTCGATATCCTCGACGAAGCCGATGTCGCCGTTGGCGATCACCGGCAGTTTTGTCTGTTCGCAGATCCATTCGAAGAATTCCCATCGCGCGCGGCGTTTGAGCTTCTCCTTGAAAAAACGCGGGTGCACGAACAGCGCGTCCGCGCCGCAGTCCTCGATGATCCTGAGACGCTTCCGAAACTCGGGCTTCCAGTCGGTCTCGCTTTTCCACAGCCTGCACTTGACCGTGAGAGGGCCGCCCCAGCAGCTCCGCAGCGTTTTTAGCACTCTTTCAAAACGCGCGGCGTCCGCGTACAGCGACACGCCCGTTCCCTGGCGCTCCATTTCCGGGGCCGGGCAGCCCGCGTTGAGGTCGAGCGCCGCGGGTGAGACCGCCGCCATACGCTCGACGATGGAGGCGATGTCTTCCCTCCCGTTCAGCGCGAGCTGGTACCAGACCGTTTCCTCCTCCGGCCTGCGTTTTGTAAACGGACTCTCCCCCGCTTTTTCATGCAGCACCGCCCTGCCGGACAGCATTTCCGTAAACAATGCCCCGTAACCGCCAAAACCGGCAACGAGCCTGCGGAACGCGCAGTGCGAGACGCCGGCCATGGGCGCGCAGAACAACGGCGGCGACACAACAAGCTGTTTAATTAAAAGGGGCGAAAGGATCATTCTGAAGGGCGCCGTCAATGCGGGACAATCGCTTTAAGGAGTATGCCGCAGGAGAGATAGAGCACAAACGCCACGATGCCGGCCATGAGATAAATATCCGCCTCGCCGGCCGGACGCGGACCTGCCGCAGCGGTCCGCCTGCTTACGGAGGCAAGAATGGTTTCCGCAACGGCGATTCCCGCGATAAAAAGAAACTGCGAGAACACCGACCACGCGAATGACGGAAAAAAAGGAAGCCCCCACAGGAAAAGCGCAATGACGGGGTCGGCCACGCCCAGCAGCAGGGTGATTCCCACGCCGTACGGCATCAGCCGTGCCAGCCGCTCGTTCGCGGACTCGTTTGACCGGGCCGCGGCCTTGAATGCGGCAATGTTGTTTTCCTGAAAAACCGCGCCGCCCGTCCGCGCGATCTTCTCCCGGAGCGCGCAAATCAGGCCGTAACAGTTTCTTGCCCTGAGCGAAATGATGAGGCGCCCCCCGGGATACCGGATGATGCCGTAACGCAGAAGCAAAGGGACCTGGACATACCGGAACTCGGCGATCTGGCCATACGCCACGCTCACGATGCGGAACGGGCTCCGCTTGGTGAGGCGGTCGTCCGAAACGATGTACACGGTGTCACGCATCTCCCTTGTCAAGGTAAGCCGCACGAGGCCCAGAAACAGGCCGGTGAGAAACACGTCGATGGTGAGCCTGGCATACGAGGAAAACATTCTTACCGACGCCGCGCTCACTCCCGCGGCCGCGCAGAACAGGCAGGTGAGGAACAGGCCCAGCAACAAAAACAGCGCCAGCCGCTCGAAACCGGCAAGTTCGGTGGAGGTGGTATAGGTTTCTTCCATTGTTATTTTTCCGTAAAGATTTGCCGCTGAGGACACGAAATAATGTTGGAAGTTAAGGGTTAAAAGTTGAAAATAACAAAACAAATAATCAACATCAAACTTTCATCTTCCAACTTTAAACTATTTATTCTGCGCTCTCTCCGGTAATTTTATCATTTAATCCTACTGGTACACAAATCAATTATGCCGCATCGTTTTGCCAGCGCGGAAAGCAATTCCAGATCGTCGGCGGTTTTTATGACCGCGTATGAATCCGGCTCAATGCTGAGAACGGCCCCGTGTTTGGCGCAGGACATGAGGTCGGTGGCGGCATATCCTATCTTGGGGCTTTTCGGAAGCCCGGGCAGGACTTCCTTGGGCGGCGTCGCGTAATCGGGCAGGCCGCTTTTCGAAAGCAGCGCGACGTCGAAGACATAAAGCCCCGTGTTGAAAGGCAAAAATAACTTCCCTGTTTTGTCCCGCACTTTCATGGTTTCGTTATTGCGGACGGCCTGCTCGATGATGACAAGCGAACATGTGCCATTTTTTTCAAGGTTTACAAACGCGCCGTACTGGTCTGTTTTGTCGAATTTCGTCCTGAGGATGCCGACGCCCATGCAGTCATGCTGTTTTCCGGCCGCCGCCATGGCCAGGACCACGGCCGGATCATAGAGCGCCGTGGCCTGCAGCGCGATTATTTTTTTGCAGCCAAGCCCCGACAGCCAGTCAAGCGCACTTAACATACCGGAAAATCCCGGTTGTGCGAGCTTCATGAACGGCCCGCCGGTCTCGTCCGGGTTGGTGGCGGGCCGCGCCTTATCGCCGTCAACGGCAACCATGCCGTCGGGCGTGAGATGGAGGCGCTCGTCCTGCGCAAGCGCGGCCAGGTATTTTATGCCGTAATTGTTGCGCGCCGCGATAACGCCGGAGATAATGCGGGCGTTCTCCGAAGACGCCGGCCCCGTGGTGACGATCACGGGAATGTCCAAACCGCCTCTTCGGCACAGACCTGCGATCACGGCAAGGTTCGCCTGCAGGCTGCCGAATCCCTTTGGAAAGCCGGGCAGCTGGAATGTCGCCTTTGTAAAGTCTTTCAGATCTGCGTCGCTCGCGCCGCGGCCGCGCAGGCTTGCACGCAGCCGCTCGCCGTCGCCGCCCGCGGTGAGGACAACGGCGTAGCCGGCCAGGTCAGACGGCGCCGCGTTGAGGTCCGCCGCATTAATCACGGGCGGAAACCTCTGTTTCGCGCCGCTCACGATTTTCTTCCTTTCCTCGGCATTTTTGATTGCCGCAAGCTGGCGGCGGCGATGCTCCCGGTACACCGGCGGCGGAAAACGCCTGTTGAGTTCGTCAAGCAGGTTTTTTTTCTGGGCCGCGGAAAAGGCGGAGAAATTATAAACGTGCTTTTGGGCGAGTGAATCGGTCCATGTGTTCATAAATTTATCTTTTGTGTAATTATCTATCATTTAAAAGCTGGCGACGGTTTTATATTCAACCCAATTCGTGAGTGCCAAACCTCTTGACAAATCGGGCAATATTTGTCATTTCTTCACTTATCTTAATAATGTCTACTTGACATTTTTTAAAAGATTTCAAGACGGCATAATAAACCCGTTCAACTTGAAGTTCTTCAATAAAAGACCGTCTTTTTTTAAACATTTCCTTTGAATTTTCATCTGGTTCTTCATGGCACATTCCCTTAAAAAGAAATGGATATTATCCAAGTTCAGATTATTTGAATAAAGCACCTTGTTGTCCGGTTTGATACCAAATGCTTCATATATTGTACTTATTCTTATTGCTGCCGAGCTTAGATAGGACAAAAGTATTGAAAGGCGCCCATCTTTCTGGCTCGGCCTACCATTCTCAAACCCTTTTGATACCTCTTTTGTCTTCATCAATAATTGCCTTTTGTCAATTCCTGATATGCAATTCTTGCCAAGCCCAACAAAGTTGTTTGCAGCATGAAAAAGCTGATTAATCTCTGCTTGTTTGTATTTCATGACGTCCCGGTGCCAATTGAATTTTAATCAACAGTCTCCCGTTGCTGACCTTTTCAACTGCCCTCCGGAGGACCGGTCGCGCAGATTTCCGGTTACGAAATCATGGGAAATATTTTGAAACGCGACCGGGCCGCAGCGAGGGGGAAACCTCCCCCACCAGAATTTTTTTAAAATTTGGAAATGTCAAATCCCTCCCCTCCTGTCAATCATTTCACCTCAACGATCAGGTTTGGCGGGTTTATCCCTTTTATCCTTGAAAAACGATTTTAACAACTGCGAACATTCCTCCTTTATCACGCCCGACGTGATTTTCGGAAAATACCGGTACGCTCGCTCCAGTTCCTGCCGGTGGAAGAACGTGTCGATGGCGCCGCAGCGCGGGTCGGGGGCGGCATACACGACGGCGTCCATTCTTGCCTGTAAAGCAGCGCCGAGGCACATGACGCAGGGCTCGAGCGTCACGTACAGGGTGCAGCCCGCAAGCCGCCACGTTTCAAGAAGCGTTGACGCGGCGCCGATGGCCACGATTTCGGCATGGGCGGTGGCGTCGGACAGTTTTTCCATGCGGTTGTAGCCCCGGCCGATGACCCGGCCGCCCTTTTCCACCACCGCGCCCACCGGCACCTCGCCTTCGTCAAAGGCCTTGACGGCCTCCTGATACGCGGCGTTCATAAAATATTGGGCGTCCAGCAAAACATATTTCCTTTCGATTTCAATATCCTGCATTGACTTTAAACTAAATTATCCCATGGGAGAAAATTCAAGTATAAATTTGTATTGCCGTATATCAAACCATAACACGCGTGGGACAAGCGATTGGTCAGGGTTGTCGATGAATTATTGACAAATGTCCGACCGGCGCCATTATAGTCTGTTGGCTAACCAGAATTCCGCCGCCGCGTTAGGGGCGACGGAGGGTGCGCTGGAGCGCATTGCCGGCCGACCCCGCCGCAAGGCATCGGGGCGGTCCGGCAACGAGGCAATTAGCCGAGCCCGGAGGAGAACCGACCCGAACCTGAGGTTTACCGAAGGTGAGGGGAACGCCCATCTTTTCCAACTACGATTGCTATAGTAAGTATTATGCCCCCCCAAATATTATTTTAGGTGACCAGTTTACAGCGCTCTTTTTATCTGGGGCGGGACCCGTGTGCCGGAGAGATGCCGGTCAAGGGGTCAGCCGGTTTCCCGATAGTATTGCTGGCGAGCTTTACCGACAGGATATTGTATCGTGGCCGAGAAGAATCCGTTCCGCATCCTGCTTGTCGATGATGAGCCCGGCATCCGGAAGATCCTGCGGCTGTTCCTCGAATTGGAGGGATATACGGTCTTCGAGGCCATCACCGCGAACCAGGCCATGCAGGTGGTGAAAAAGGAAAAGCCGCACCTCATCATCCTCGACGTGATTCTGTTCGGCCAGACGGGGTTTGACGTGTGCGAATGGGTGAAGAGCAACCCGGAAACAAAGGACATCATCATCTTTCTTTTTACCGCCCTCAACCAGGAGCACGATTACCGCGAGGGACAGCGCCTCGGCTGCGACCTGTACCTCACCAAGCCGCAGAACCCGAAGGACATCGTGGAAAAAGTCCGCGAGTACCTTCAGGCAAAGGCGGGCCCCGGCGCAGCGAACGCCGATTGACCAATTTTATCTGAAAGGAACGTTGTTGCACTCATGAACAGAAACATCACCATCGGCATGATCGTCACCGTCGCCCTGATCGGGCTCGCGCTGTTTTTTCTGAAGGACTCGATCCTGTTCTACACCAAAAGCCCGCAGGAGCAGGACAAGTACGCGCAGTCGCACCCCACCGTCTTCAAGAAGATCATCAACCTCGGGCTCGACATCCAGGGCGGCATGCGGATCGTGCTTGAGATTGACAAGTCGAACCTGCCCAAGGAGGCGACGGGCGACATCCTCGACCGGGCCTACACGGTGATCGAGAACCGCATCAACGGACTCGGCGTGGCCGAGCCTTCCATCCAGAAGCAGGGCACCGAACGGATCATCGTCGAGCTGCCCGGGTTCCGCGACGAGGCGGCGGCCTCGCGGGTGATCGGCTCCACGGCGCAGCTCGAGTTCAACCTGCTGCGCGAGCCCGCGGAGCTCGACAAGGCGATCAAGGTCATCGACAACACGCTCAAGGGCCAGAAGCCCGCCGACACCGGCGCGGCCGCCGCATCCGCCGACACGTTGACAACCAAGAAAAAAGAGGCGCAGAGCAAGGCGCAGAGCCTTTTTGAGGGAAAAGAACTTCACAAGGACACGGCAGCGGCAGCCGCGGAATCGACCCAGACCGAAGACACCACCACCGCCGCGTCGTTCTCCGAGCTGCTGTCGGGCGTCGGCGAGCAGATCGGCGTGCTGGAAAGCAACAAGGCGAAGGTCGACGCCATTCTTGCGCGCAAGGACGTGAAGGACGCGCTCGAACGCTCGGGCCTGGGCGGCTCCAATTTCCTCTGGGGCCACGAAACAAGGGTCCTCGGCAGCTCCCTGTACCGGATGTTGTATTATGTCAAGTCGCGCCCCGAAATGCGCGGCGACGCGATACGCGACGCGCGCGGCTCCATCGACCGCAGCGGGTTTTCGGCGGGCCAGGCCATCGTGGAGCTCGAGATGAACAACAAGGGCGCCAAGACGTTTTCCCGCGTCACCGGCGCCAACGTGAACAAGTATCTCGCCATCGTGCTTGACTCAACCGTGTATTCGGCGCCCGTCATCCGCAGCAAGATCCCGTCGGGAAGGGCGCAAATCGAGGGCAGCTTCACCATGGAGGAGGCCAAGAACCTCGCCGTGGTGCTGCGCGCCGGCGCGTTGCCCGCGCCCGTCAAGATCATGGAACAGCGCACCGTGGGACCGTCGCTGGGACAGGACTCCATCCGCGACGCGACCTACGCCGCCATCATCGGCGCCGTCTTGGTGTTCATCTTCATTCTTTTCTACTACAAATTGAGCGGCGCCTACGCGGTGTTCGCGCTCATCCTGAACCTGCTGTTCGTGCTCGCCGCGATGGCCACCATCAACGCGACGCTCACGATCCCCGGCATCTGCGGCCTGGTGCTCAACCTTGCCGTCGCCGTGGACGCCAACGTGCTCATCTGCGAGCGCATCCGCGAGGAACTGCACCTCGGCAAGACCGTGCGCAGCGCAATTGACATAGGCTACAAGCGCGTGCTCGTGGTCATCCTCGACAGCAATCTCACCATGCTCATCAAGGCGGCCATTCTGCTGTGGATCGGCACGGGCGCGATCAAGGGCTTTGCCGTGACGCTGATGTTCGGCCTCATCATCTCGATGTTCACGTCGCTGTACATCACCCACATCATGTACAACATATTCACGCCCAAAACCGGGGAAAAACTCAGCATTTAATATAGAAAGAAAAGAAGGGCATTTATTCTATGATCCAGATTTTCAAAACAGTTCCCAACATCAACTTCATCGGGGTATGGAAGATCGCCTTTTCCATTTCGGGCGCGCTGCTGCTCATCACCGTGGGCTCCATCATTTATCACAAGGGGTTCAACACCTCCATCGAATTCACCGGCGGCACCGAGATCCAGCTCCGGTTCGAAAAGCCGATTGAAAACGACCTGGCAAAAATCCGGTCCGTCGTGAGCGGGCTTTCGTTCGGCCAGCCGGAAATCAAGACCATCGGCGCCATCAAGAACAACGAGATCCAGGTAACGGTGAAAAAGCAGGGCGAGGGCACCTCGATCGGCGACGCGGTGAAGCAGGCGCTCATCAAGAACTACCCGGAGAACAAATTCGAGGTGCGGCGCGAGGAAAAGGTGGGCACCAAGATCGGCGCCGAGTTCGCTTCGAAGGCCTTCTGGGCGGTGGTGCTGGCGCTCATCGGCATCGTGATTTACATGGGGATACGGTTCAACATCCCCTACGGCCTCGGCGGCGTGCTGAGCCTGTTCCACGACGTGTTCATCACGCTCGGGTTCTTCTCGCTTACCAACCGGGAAATCTCGCTGGGCATCATCGCGGCCCTGCTCACCATCGTGGGATACTCGCTCAACGACACCATCGTGGTGTTCGACCGCGTGCGCGAGAACATGGGCGGCAAGCTTTTGGGCCCCAACGTGGAACCGATGATCAACAAGAGCATCAACCAGACCCTGTCGCGCACCATCATCACCACGGGCACGGTGCTCTTCGTGCTCCTGGCGTTTTCGCTTTTCGGCGGCCAGGTGATCCAGGACTTCTCGCTCGCCATGCTCGTCGGGTGCGCCAGCGGCGTGTATTCCACGGTCTACATCGCGAGCCCCATCGTGCTCTGGTGGAACAAACAGTTTCCGGCGAAAATCTAATCGGTTTGATTTAATCTTTATATAAATCCCTGCTTCTTCTTTGTGAAGGAGCGGGGCTTTTTATTTTATCATGATTTCATGATAAAAAGTTGGGCGCGTCGCGCCTTCGCAACGCAACCGCTGCGGAACGCCGCTTCGCGGCGATACACAAATTGTAGGGATTTTTTTTCTTGGCCGGCAAAGGGCAATGATATAATGGATGGTGCGGAGCACCGCTACCTTACCCTAAAGGAACAAAGTGACGCAAAGCGATTTTTTCCCCCTCGCCCTGTGGGAGAGGGGGTCAGGGGGTGAGGTTGCACGAAAAACCCAACAATTCCGTTTATTCCGCGACAATCTCTTCCTTCATGAACAAATTCATCCAAAATAAGGTATTTTACCCCCTATAGCCGTAATTCTGTCATCATATGGGACATCAATTATCATCATGAAAAAATATCTTCCACTATTATTCCTCATCATCATTTTTGCGAACGCCGTCAACGCGGAGAAAAACCCGTGCGAGCTGACCATTGCGGTGCTCAAGTACGGCGGCGGGGGCGACTGGTATATCAACCCGTCGTCGCTGCCCAACCTTATCACGGCGCTGCATGAGCGCACGGCCGTGCCGGTCTGCGACACCGTCGCCACGATCGAGATCATGGACGAGAAATTGTTCCGTTACCCGTTTTTATACATGACCGGCCACGGCAACGTCCACTTCACCGACGCCGAACGGCTGCGGCTGCGCAAGTTTCTCGCCGGCGGCGGATTTTTATGGGCCGACGACTGTTACGGCATGGACAAATCGTTCCGGCGGGAAATGGCCTCCCTGTTTCCGGAGAACCCGCTCGTGCCCATCGGCAGTGGCCATCCCATTTACAAAAGCAAATACGCCCTGCCCGGGCTGCCCAAGATCCACGAGCACAACGGCGACCCGGCACAGGGTTTCGGCATCTACTTCAACAACCGGCTCGTGGTGTATTACTCCTACAGCTCCGACATCGGCGACGGCATGGAAGACCTTAACGTGCACAACGACGGCCCCAGGCTGCACGAGCTCGCGCTCGAAATGGGGATCAACGTCGTCGTGTGGTTTTTAAACCCATGAATTCCGATCTCGCAATCGTCATGCGTTTTCTGCACGGGCTCCGGCGGCGGCTTGTTGCGGCCGCCCTGGGCCGCCGGATTTCCCGGCTCGCCTCGGCCGTGCTGTTATGCTGCGCGGCCGTGCAGATTCTTTTTGCCGCATTCCCCTGGGTGATCCTGCCCGTGATCTGGGATTTTCTCCTCGCGTTCATGATGATCGCCGCGTGCGCAATCTTCTGCGATCTCTTGTTCCTGCGCAAACCAACGCTGCTCCATGCCGCCCGTACCGCCGAAACCACGGCAAGCCTCGCCCATCCGTGGCTCTCGCTTTCGGTCGAACTTTCCCGTCGGCATAACGGCTCCGATTCATTGACATCCGCAACATTTGAAAAAGCGGCGCAGGCCATCGCCGACACTGCGCCTGCCGCGCCGGGAATGAACTATTGGCGCAACGCGGTCATGCTGCTTGTTTCGGTTCTCGCTTTCATCGGGTCGGGCGGCTTTCTGCAGCCGCAATGCGCCAGGTTCTGGAAAATGCCTTTTTCGTATTTTGCGTCGGTGGCCGCGGAAATTTCTCCCGGCACCATCAGCGTTCCCAGCGGTACGTCGTGCGTGGTGCGGCTTGCGCCGCGCGCGGCGTTTTTTCCCTCGTGCCGGCTCTCGGTGTTCTTTGCCGATGGAGGGCTGCAGAGGAACTCCCTGCTTGCCGCGGACAACGCGGGACGGTTTTCTTTCCGCCTCGATACCGTGACCAGGTCGGTTGCCTACCAGTTCACCATCGGGAATACCGTGTTTCCTGCCGACACTGTTTTCGTTGTTCCGAAGCCGCTGCTGTCGCGGCTCCAGGTCCGCGTGACGCCGCCCGCCTACACCGGCATCAGGCCGTCAACCCTGCTTGACGGACAGGGAAATTTCATCGCCTATCCCGGTACGCGCGCGCACATTTCGCTCTCCGCACCGCACCCGCTCAAGCGGGCGCTGTTCATCTCGTCGCGGAACGACACGGTGCCCTTTTCGGTGTCGCGTTGCGACGCGTCCGGCGACATCACGGTTTCCTCGCGCCTGGGCTACACGTTCGCGCTCACCGACACCTTTCTCCAGAAAAGCGATTCGGTCCCGCTTTTTTCCATCGACGTGATCCCGGACGCGCCGCCGTCGGTGTTCATCGTGAAGCCGGGCCGCAGCGGTGACTGCACGCCGGCCATGAGCGAAACGCTCATGGTGGAGGCCACCGACGACATAGGAGTGCGCGCAACCGGCGTTTTCACCAGGAAGAACGGAGATTCTCCCGTTGCCTATGTCAATCATGATGTTGCCCGCAGCGAGGGGCTTCAGAAACTCGTGCGGCTCGAGCTGCCGCTTGATCTCAACGCGTTTTCACTGTACCCCGGCGACACGCTGTTTTACTGGGCGACCGCGTGCGACAACCGGGAATACGGCCGGCCGCAATGCACGGCCTCGGACACGTTCTTCTTCCGCGTCCCCACGTTCGAGGAGATACAGCAGAGCGTCACCGACGAGCAGAATTACACCGAGCGCGCCCTGTCGTCGGCCGCCAGGCGCAACGACGAAATGCGCCGGTCGCTCGACAACCTCATGAAGGCTTCGCCGGGAAAGCAGCGGCTTTCGTGGGAACAGCAGCAGATCGTGCGGGACCTCAAGGAGAGCGCGGCGGCTCAGGCGGATTCGCTTTCCAAGGCCCTGGAGTCCTTCAAGCAGGCCGTTGACAAACTAAAACGGCAGGACGCCGCTCCCGCCGAGATCCTGTCGAAAATGGACGAGGTCCAGAAGGCCATAGAAGAATTGCGGCGCCAGTACGGCGACAGCCTTCTGTTTTCCCTGCCCTCCAAGGCGGACGACGTTTCTCTGCGCGACCTGCAGGAATCGCTTGAAAAATTCAAAAAGGCGATTCCTGATCTGGCGCAGCGGCTCGAGACCACGCTCAAATTTTTACAGGCGCTCAAGCGCGACATGGAGCTCGGCAGGATGGCGGTAAACGCGCAGCGCCTGGCGCGCGAGCAGCAGGAAAACGCCTCGCAAAAAGAAGCAGGCGCATGCATGAACAAACAGGAAAACCTCTGCAACGGCATTGACGGGCTGCTCAAGGACATCGATAAAAACGCCGGCGCGTCCGGCGATTCCTCGCTTTTTTCAAAGGACCAGTTGCCTGCGCTCGGCCAGATATGTCCGCTGCAGAAATCCCTGCGCTCGTCCCTTTCCAGAAAATCGGTTCCCGGCAGGGACGACATGAATGCCATGGCCGGCTCGCTCATGGCGCTTTCGGAAAGCCTTTCAAACATGCAGGGCTGCGCTTTGGCGAAAAAGCTCGACAAGGAACGCGAGATTTTGCTGGCTATGGCGCATGACGCACTGGACATGTCGGCGTGGCAGCAGTCGCTTGTCGAGGAGTCGTTCAGCCCGTCCGGATCGGCCGGCGAGACCGCCGCGCTCGAGCAGGCGCTCAGGAACTCTCTCGCCGCGAGCAGGGAAAAAATGAACCTGCTTTCCGTGGTGCCCCCGCGGACGCTCTTGTCAATAAAGAAAAGCTACGACAACGCAGACGCGGCGATCGCCAACGACCTTGCCTATCTCTCGTCCGAAAACGCCAGGATCTATTCCCGCGACGGCGAAACTGGTCTCAACGATCTTGTCAGGACCGTGCTCGACGCCCTGTTGCAGCTCGGCAACATGCAGTCACAGTCCGGCGGCGCGGGCGGCATGATGTCGGGCATGCGCAGGCTGTCGTCGAAACAGGCCATGCTCAACGCGGCGACCGGCGGGCTCCTCAGAATGCTGCTCGGCCAGGGCGGTGAGGCAATGGAACGCGAGGGGCAGGGCGGGCGCGATGGCGGAAAAGGCGGGCGGGAAAACGAGCGCGCCCGCGAAGAGGCGGCCGCGGCGCAGAGGGCCATCGCCGACGAGCTCAAGCGGCTCGCGGAAAAATACGGCAAGGAGGCGGGCGCGTCCCTTGACAAAAAGGCACGCGACCTCGAGGAGGAGGCGCGCCGCCTGTCGAACATGTTCGACAACCCGTCGCAGGAGCTGCGCGACCGGCAGGACCGCTTCCTTTCGCGGCTTTTGGAGACCTCGTTGTCGCAGCACAAGCAGGACGAGGGCAAAGAGGAACGGGTGTCGCAGTCAGCGAAAAACATGTTCTCGCCCCAGAGAAACGACACGACGGCGGGTTCCCGCGATTTCGACACCTACTACCGGCTCCGCCAGCGCGCGTTTACCGGGAATTTCCCGGAAAGCTACCGGTTCTCCGTGAAAAATTATTTTGACTCGCTGGGAGTTCTTTACTTAAAAGAGAAATAAAAAATAATGATGCGTTGATGCATTTATGGATGACCAGTGTCACTCCCGCGGAAGCGGGAGTCCATCGTGCAAGAACAGATTCCCGTTCCCCGCTTTCGCGGGGACAAGTTTTGCGGTAATGACACACGGAGTGTTATCCATTTACCGATTGATTAAAAGAAACTCTTCAACCCATCACCCTCTGAACCCATCAACCCGTTAACCCGCGATGCGCATCCTTCTCATCAACACCAACCAGTTAAAGATCCCGTTTCCGGTCATGCCCGTGGGGCTGTGCTCCGTGGCCGCCTCGCTCGAGGCGGCGGGCCACCAGGTGAAGGTGTTGGACCTCTGCTTTTCGCTCAACCCAGCCGCCGACATCGCCGCGGCGGTCGCGTCGTTTTCGCCGGGCATGGCCTGCGCGGGCATACGCAACATCGACATGGCCAACGGCTTCAGGCCCGCGTTCATGCTTGACAAAATAAAAACTGGCGTGATCGTCCCGCTCAAGCGGGTATTTTCCGGTCCCGTCGTGCTGGGAGGCCCGGCGGCGGGGATCAACGGCGCCGAGCTGCTTGGCTATTTTGACTGCGACTATGCAGTGCAGGGCGACGGCGAAGGGACAACGGTCGCGCTCGCGAACCGCATTGAAGCGGACCTGAGCCCGGGCGGCATGGCCGGGCTCATCATCCGGCGCAAGGGCATTGTGGCCGAAGCAAATCCCCCGGATTTTCCAGACGATCTCGACACTCTCCCGCCCTCGCGGCCGCAGAAATACCTTAACTGCGCGCTTTACAAACTGTACAACTCGCCGTTCCCCGTGCAAACAAAACGCGGTTGTGCCCTTTCGTGCGTCTATTGCACCTATAACCGCATCGAGGGCCGTGTCTACCGGCTGCGCTCCCCTTCCGCGATCGCGGACGAGATCCAGGAATTCGCCGCGGCCACCGGCAACCGCACCGTGGAGATCGTCGACAGCACGTTCAACGTGCCGCTTGACCATGCCAAGGCGGTGCTCAGGGAAATTATCTCGCGCAACGTAAAATTGCGCCTGTTAACCATGGGACTGAACCCGCGCTTTCTGGACCGCGAACTCGCGGGACTCATGAAACAGGCGGGATTCGTCGAGGCATGCTTCGGCACCGAGGCGATTTGCGACGACATGTTAAAAAGTTTCGGAAAAAATTTTTCAGTGGCTGACATCCGAGCGGCCGCGGACATCATCCACCAGACCCGCATTCCGGCGTCGTGGTTCCTCATCATCGGCGCGCCGGGCGAAACGGCGAAGACCATCAAAGAGACTTTTTCGAACATCAGCCGCATCGCGGCCCCGCTTGACCTTGTCAACATCGGCGTGGGCATACGCGTGTACAACGGCGCGCCCATTGCCGAAACGTGGAAGGCCGAAACAAAAAGTTCTACACCCGACAATTTCCTCACGCCCGTCGCGTATCAGCCCGGCACTCTCACCATGAAAAAACTCAAGGCCGTCACGCGGCTCGCCGCGGCGCTGCACCATAATTTCTTCATGTTCGACGAGGGCGCGGTCATCCTTCTGCCGGTGAGGATCATCATGGGCCTGTTTTTCGCGAACCAGCCGCTGTGGCGGGGCTATATCGTGATGCGGCTGTTTGAAAAATATTCAGGCGTGTTTTTGGTGAGGGCGCTCATCGCGTGGGTAAGGTGCAATGCGGCGTTTCGGAAAGGGATGAGGGCTATAATGGCTGCAAAGGAAAATAAGATGACAGGTGATCGAAGTCTGTATCGTTATGAAGAATAAACGCACCATGGTGAAGACACAACGCCGCGATGATGCAATCGGCTGGGCTCCCGATATGATTCTTAAAATATTGAAAATGTTATGGCCTTTTATTTCAACCGGCCTACTTTGAGTATACAAGGGAAATGGTCGATGCCAAAACCATCGGAATGTCACTCACCTCTTGGAATAATTCCCGCCCGCGAGCAACACGTTCGATATTTTTTCCGCCAGCTTTTCAAAGCTTGTCCTTTCGACAGCCGGGACCAGGCCCACGTAATTCTCCTGGATTTTCCCGAACGAGACGACCCTGCCCGAATCCGCCTTCAGGTAAACGTAGTCCGCGGAAAAATTAAGCGTCGTCTGGCTGAACACGACGTCCTGTTCCTTGTATTCGACGGTCGCCGAATCGAGTGCCGCATTGTAAACGAACAGGACAAGGTCGCCCGCTTCGGCGCAGGGAAGTCTTCCCGCAGGACGCCATATTCCGGTGTAGGCATTTTTCACCCGAACGGAATCCCCGACAACAGCGGCGGCCTGCCGGCCGCACCACTTCACGCTGCGGAAGCATGAGGTCTTCGAAAGGTTTGCCGCAACGGCCTGCTCAAAGAAACTGACGATCAGGGAATCTTTCCTGCCTTTTCCCAGGATCTTTTCCACGGAGCCCGGGAAGTTGATCGTGGAATTAAAAAACGGCATTATGGTCAGATTGCATGCCGCGAGCTGTGTTCTGTCGAGCTTGACAACAACATACGTGGGAGCACAGGACGCCGTACAAAAGAATACTGCCATGAGGATTCTTTGGGTAATTACTAGTTTGAGCCTTGTCAAAATGCGCCTCGTGTATTCTTTGGAGGTTATTTTCCAGTCAAGAATCAACCTTGGCTTTTTCTTTGATCAGTTTCTGCACATAGCTCCATAAAACATCAAGTAATTTTTCCTCCGGTACCTTCTCCTTCATTTTCCCCTTTACGAAAATCCGCCCTTCGCCCCTGCCGCCCGCGATGCCCACGTCCGCGTCGGCGGCCTCGCCCGGGCCGTTCACGATGCAACCCATGACCGCGATTTTGATGTCCGCCGTGAGCGGGGCAGCCATTGCCTCAACCTTTTCGGCGAGCGCGACCACGTTTATCTGGGTGCGTCCGCACGTGGGGCAGGCGATCACGGTGGGCCCCGGGGCTAGGCCCAGGCTCTTGAGGATCGCGATGCCGGCGTACACTTCGTTGACGGGATCGGAACACAGCGATACGCGCAGCGTGTCGCCGATGCCTTCGGCAAGAAGCGCGCCGATGCCCACGCTCGAGCGTATGGTGCCGGTTCTGAGCGTGCCGGATTCGGTGATGCCGATGTGCTGGGGAACGTCGGTTTTCCGTGACAACAGGCGGCACGCCTCGATCGTGGTGAGGACGTCGCTTGCCTTTATTGATAAAATGATGTCGCCGAACGAAAACTTCTCCATCATTGCAATGAACCCGAGGCCGCTTTGCACGAGCGCCTGCGGCGTTGCGCCGCCGTATTTTTCAAGCAGCTCTTTTTCAAGCGAGCCCGAATTGACTCCTATACGGATGGGGACATGCGCGGCCCTTGCCGCGTCAACCACCTTTTTCACCTTATCTGCCGCGCCGATGTTTCCAGGATTGATGCGCACCTTGTCGGCGCCCGCCTCGATCGCGGCAACGGCGAGCTCGTGCTGGAAATGGATGTCGGCCACGAGAGGTACTTTTGTTCCTTTCCGTATTTTCGCGAACGCCGCGGCCGCGTTTCGGTTGGGAACCGCGACGCGCACGATTTTGCACCCGGCAGCAAAAAGCTTTTCTATCTGGCCGAGCGTGGCGTCAACGTCCTCGGTGGCGGTGTTGGTCATCGACTGGACAGGAATCGGCGAATTGCTGCCGATGGGAATATTCCTGACTGTGATTTGGCGGGTTTTTTTACGGGTGATCATTTCTTGGTTTTCCTGATGATAAATTATTCGATCCGTTTTCACCTCACCCCATCACCCCGGCCCTGCGCTTCGCTTCGGGCCACCCTCTTCCCCTCTCCGTGGCGGAGAGGGGAAGAGGGGCCGGAGGAGCAGGGTCAGGCGAGAAATAACAGAGGCCCGCTCGCGCAGGCCCCCACCACGTGTTCAATCCGGAATAATTTCCATCACGCCGTTCACATCGCCTGCACCTGCAGCGATACCCTCAGCCCGTTCAGTCCCGACACCGCGATGCTGCCCGCGCCCGACTTCAGCTTGAACCCGTCGATGCGTGTGCAGAAGCCGTTCGCGTTGCCCTTGTACTGCAGGTCGACCATGAGCAGCTTGCTCTGCATGTCCCAATTCCGCTCGTGCACGGCCGACACGTTGGGCACCCACGTGAGCGTCTGGATCAGGTCGTTCTTGAGCCGGAAGGTGGAAACGCCGCTGATGGTGATCGACAGGGTCATGCCGTTGTTCTGCTGGTTGTTCCACTCCTTTACTATTTTGTCAAGAAGGTCCCTGATCGCCTTTTGCGACGCCTTGGCGATGGCCTGCGTGCCGGCCGTGTTGGCGCTGACGTGCACCATGGCCGCGTGCTCCTGCGCCGTTCCCATGATGCTCCCCGTGGTGCAATTGATGGCGCGGAGCGTCACGTCGGCCTGCACCGACACCATGCCGCCTAAATTCTGGTTAAGGTTCTTTGCCTCCCTGCTCACCGCGCTGCCCGTGATGATCACCTCCGCGCCGCTCTGCGTGCCGAGCTGGGCCGCTGCCGCCACGTCGCCGGCGATGCTCGCCATTTTTTCCTGCGAGGCGCGGATTGCGGCGCTCGCCTTCGGGTCGACAAGATCGAATTCGTAAGGATCCTTCAGGAACTGGAGAATGGTCGCCTCGGCCGACGAGTTGGTGGGCTCCCCGGTCCCCACGTTGTTCTCGTCGATCACCACCATGGTGCGCGGCTTGTTCATGGACTCGATGAGGATGTGAAACGCGGCAAGGTCCTGGGTGATGGAGCTTTTCGAGAGCACGGCCTTGATCTTCACTTCATAAGACCCGGCCTCGCTTTTCCCTTCCGAGATTTTTTCGTAGCTTTTCACCGAGCCGATGGTCTTGGTGATGATCTGGTCTTTTTTCACCATGAAATTCTCGATTTCGGTCTGCGAAAGAAGTATGGTGCCGATGCCTTTCTCAATGGCGTTGCGCTTTGCCGCCAGAAGCGCCTCTTCCGGGTTCGCCCCTTCGCCAAATCCCTCCGCGACAATGGTTTCGTCCTGGGCAAGAACTAGGCCGGCGCCGAAAACAAGCAGGAACCCCGCGCACAGCGCAATCATTTTCCGCATAGCAATCCTCCTCTTTGTGACCGGAAACAACGGTGAAAGTATGAATATATATTATCTCAAAACTGGTGGCCTGATGTCAATAGTCTATAAGTAAAGAGGCGGGCGTTCCGCGGCTTCGCCACGGCGGCCGTCCTTCCGGTCTCGCCTTTGGCTCGGGCTGCCACGGCCCCTGTATGCCTTCAGCGAGGGCCGGGCAGCACCGCGCTCCAGCACGGCCTCCAGTCCTGCCTAACGCGGCGGCGGAGTTCCAGTTAGTCAACGCACCATCGTGGCGCCAATCGATCGTTTGCAGCGTCAAGTATGACCTCACCCCGGCCTTACAGGCCACCCCTCTCCGAATTGGAGAGGGAAAACGATTTGTTTTTGTCACTTACTTTGTCGTATTACCAAATGAAGTGATGCAGTGGCGCAGTTGTCAAGTATTAACCAACAACCAAGCTAATGGAAATCTTTTCTTGTAATTGGCTATACTATTTGTCTTTTTCCGCCGTGTAAAGCTTGACCTGCCGCAGGCGGATGGTAAGCCACCCGGGTCCCCGCACACCACGAGACTCCGGCGCCAAAGAGGGGGTGTGCATATAAAATCTTCAATCAATATTTTCTCCCTCTCCCATTGGGAGAGGGCGGGGTGAGGTCTGATCACCGCCGCATCCCACGGCAGTGTTTGTCTTGACATATGGGATGCGGCGGAAGCCGGGGGCCAGGGGGGAGACTTCCCCCACCGGAATGTTTCTTAATGGGAAAAGAATTTATCAGAATCCTTGTAACCCGCAGCACCTGGTGCACACCGGCATCAACCCCTTTTTCATCTCGCGCCGGAAGGTCTTGAACTTCTCGCCGTTCCAGACATCGTAGAACGGCGTATCGTTGATGTTGCCGCAGGTGTAGTCCTGGTAGTCGCGGCAGGGCGTGACGCGGCCGTCGGGAGAGACTTCGGCGATGAAGTAGATGCTCTCGCAGCTGGGATAGCCGCAATGCCAGGTGTGGTCGGTGTAGTAGCGCCGGATTTCCTGTTCGGTGGTGATATCGGGCAAAAACTGCGGCACCGATGACCGGCCTTTGGAGATTTTTATGACCTCGGCGATCTGCGCCGCGGTGGCGGCCGGATCGACGTCGTTGAAGCACGATTTAAGGTAGCCGCGGTGGTTCCGGGGCTTGTAGCCGAACCGCTCCTCGAACACCTTTTCGTGGAGCGCGGAGCGCTCCTCGGTGATGAACCAGCCGAAGTAGAACGGGTGCAGCTGCGTTTTGTCAAGGACAAGCCGGTGGATGTCGGCCAGGTGCCGGTGGTTGTCGTTTGAGATGACGCTGATGGGAATGATGAGCGGGAACCTCAGGTTTTTCTTTTTCTTCATGGCGTCCACCTTGTCGATGATCGCCATGGTCTTCTCGAAGTTCTGCGACGACCCGCCGCTCGCGGGCGAGCGCATCAGGTTCTGCGACGCCGCGTCCCATCCGTCAAGGCTCAGAAACAGCACCGACAGCGAGCCGGTGGCCACGAGGTCGTCGATGATGGGGTCGAGCGCCTGGGCGTTGGTCACGATGGAGCCGAGCAGCTTGTACTTGGCCATTTCCTGGAACAGGGGCAAGAGCGGCTTCCACATGGTGGGCTCCCCGCCCCAGATGTAATAGTACGGCCGGTCGCGCCGCGTCTCGAACACCACGCGCTTCACCACATCAAAGTCGAGCTGCTGCAGCTTTTCGCCGCGCGAAAGCTTCGCGTTGAGGTGGCCGTTCTCGCCCCATTGCCCGCACGAGCGGCACCGCAGGTTGCACACCTCGTTGACGCGGAGGGAAATCTGCCCCACCGGGATGTTCTTGTCCCACCGGTGCGGAACAAGGTATTTGCGCACCTGGTGCGGCAGCATGTGCCAGTAGCTCAGGTCTGAAAATGAAAACAGCGGCGGGACGATGTAGTTCCACACGAATTGCGTCGGGAGAAGGGCCTTGCCCCTGAATTTGGCCATGATAATTCTTCCTGTTCTATTTTCTAATTTTTAATCTGGTGGGGGCACCGCTTCGCGTTTCCCCCTGGCCCCAAGCCTCCTAGCCGCGCGTTGCGCGTCTGCGGGGTCTCGGGGCACACCCCCTCCAGCAAAGGGGCGCGCGAGGTCGCTCGCGTTCGCTCGCGATGCGTCGCCCCTTCGCAACGCATCTTCTGCAGTTCATCCCCCTCCGCCTCCGGCACCTCCCCCTTGGAAAGGGGGAGTGACTTTACTTATGATATTCCTGCCTAACGCATCGGCGAACATTTATTCCACTTCAACCTTTACTTGCTCCAATTAACTTCAGTTCCAATTCAAAGAGACTTAAAAATATCTCCTGCTCATTCCTGTTTCTTAATTTTCCTCATACTCTGCAAGTTTTACCTGTAAAGTTTCCCACTCGACCACCAACTTCTCGTTTTTCTTTTTAAGGTCTTCGAACGCCATTGCGGTGTCATGAAGCAAGCCGTAATTGGAGGCGTTGACGGGATTGTTGAGGATGTCGTCGGCCGCCTTCATCTCGGCTTCCATTTTTTCTATGTCCTTCTCGAGCTTTTCAATCCTGCGCTGGGTCTGCTTACGTTCCTCTTTTCTGCGGATCCTTTCCTTCTTATCCTGTTCGGCTGCGGAAATCTCTTTTTTCGATGACGGCGCGGGTTCGTCGCTCTGCGAATAGCCGGCCTCGAGAAACGAGCGGTAGTCGGCGATGCTGCCGGGAAAATCCTTGAACACGCCCGGCCGCATCTCCACGATGCGGTTCGCGATGCGCGAGATGAAGTATTCGTTGTGCGACACGAACACCGCGGTGCCCGCGTAAGTCGCGAGCGCGGCGGTGAGCACCTCCACCGACTCGACGTCGAGGTGGTTGGTGGGCTCGTCGAGCACGAGCACGTTGCCCGGCCGCGCCATGATGCCCGCCAGGACCAGCCGCGACGTCTCCCCGCCCGACAGCACCTTCACCTTCTTGTCAACGTCGGGACCGCTGAACAGAAACGCGCCCAGCACGTTCTGGATAAACGTGCGTTCACCCGAGCCGCTCTCATGCGCGATGGTTTCGAACAGGGTTTTTTCCACGTCGAGCTGCTCGAGCTGGTGCTGGCCGAAATAGCGCAAATCGACGTTGTGGCCCACCGTGAGCCTGCCTTCCTGCGGCTTGAGGCCGCCGGCAAGCAGCTTGAGGAGCGTCGTTTTTCCCGCGCCGTTGGGGCCCACCACCGCGATCTTGTCGCCCCGCGTGACCGTCAGGTTGACTTTGTTGAATACGGCCGCGTCGCCGTAGGAAACCGAAATGTTTTCCAGCTTGAACGGCACGCCGCCGCTCTGCGAAGGCGACGGGAACCTGAACCTGATCGTCTTCTGCACCCGGGGGACCTCGGGCAGCTGCTCCTTGAGGTCCTCGACGAACCGTATCCGCGACTGCACCTGGGACGCCTTGGTGGCCTTGGCGCGGAACCGCTCGATGAACCGCTCCTTTTGCGCGATCTGGCGCTCGAGGTTGGCGCGGGTGCTCTCGTCGGACCGGTCGCGTTCCTCCTTGTACATCATGTAGGCGTCGTAATTGCCTTTGTAAACGGTCATCCCGCCGGCCGAAAGCTCGGCGGTGATGCCCGTGGCGCGGTTCAGAAAGTCGCGGTCGTGGCTCACCACGATGAGCCCGCCGCGGTACCTACGCAGGAACGTCTCGAGCCACACGAGCGAGTCCATGTCGAGGTGGTTGGTGGGCTCGTCGAGCAGGAGCATGGACGGCGACAGCAGGAGCAGCCGCGCGAGCATGACGCGCATGCGGTACCCTCCCGAGAGCTCCTGCACCGGGCTTTCCCATTTGTCATCAGGCACGCCGAGCCCCGCGAGGATGGATTTCGCGCGCGACGCGAGCGAGAACGCGTCCACGAAGTCCATCTGCGCCTGCAGCGCGTCGATTTTCTCGAGCGCCTTTTTAACGTGCCGGTGGTCGCCGAGGCTTGCCGACTTCGACGCCGCCTCGTACACTTCCTCGTAATCCAGCAGATGCGAGAACGGCTCCAGCACGATCTCGAGCGGGCTCGCGTCGCGCACCGTTTCCACTTCCTGGGCAAGATACCCAACGGTGGTGCCCGACGTCACCGCCACAGTGCCGCTGTTGGCCTCCTCTTTTCCCACGATGAGTCGCAAAAGCGTGGTCTTGCCCGTGCCGTTCCTGCCGATGAGCGCGACGCGGTCGTCATCGTAAAAGGAAATGTTGAGATTATTGAAGATGACCTGGGAGGAGTAATGCTTTTTAATGCCGGTGAGGGAAATCATAGTGTTCTAAAATAATTTCTTACTAAATAAGATGGGCGTTCCCATTCTTGCTTTACATAGACACAATTATCATGGCGCCTGCCGGTCACGGTACCGTGCCTCCTTCCGGGCTCGGCTAGTCGCCTCGTTGCCGGACCGCCCGAAGTCGCCTTCGGTGAAGGGGTGGCCGGCAATTCGCTCTTGCTCACCCTCCAGTCCGCACTGGCGCAAAACATCATCCTGCGTATTTTGTTAATCTGGATTTCAAATTCTGACAGGAACGAACTGTCAGAAAATGTCAAAGCTATAATATTTTATCTTCATCCGCCGTGTAAAATTTGCGCTGCCGCCGCTGTCTCGCCAGCCACTAAGTATCTCCGCAAATCATGGGTGTATCGGCGCCAAAGAGGGGGTGTGGGTGCAGATCGCCGCCGCTTTCATTTTCATTTTGGATTAGCGTTGTGGAAGCGGCGGAAGCTGCACCCCAGGGGGAGACTTCCCCCGCCAGAAAAACACAATGTTTTTCAATTGCAACTGACTTGCATTTAAATTTATATTGCAATTCAAGGAATTGCAGGAATCATCATGAAGCTTTCTTCCTTTGCCAAAAACCTCGAACAAAACGCGTCCCGACTATTATCCGACCGCGGATTAAAGAAGACGAAGACCCGCCTCTCGATCCTCAACCTGCTGCTGTCCTCCAAAAAGCCCCTGAGCCACCAGGACATCAGCCACAAGATACCGGGCCTTGACAAAGTGACCGTCTATCGCGTGCTGTCGTCGTTTCTCGATAAAAACATCGCCCACCGCATCGAGACGCAGGACCATGTATGGCATTTTGCCGTGTGCCCGTGCGGCCATACGGCGCACTGCCACCCGCATTTCTCCTGCCGCAAGTGCGGCAGGATCGAATGCTTGTCGGATGTAAAGCTGCCGGTCTGGAGCCGCTCCGCAACCGGCCATGTCGTGGAAAACCAGGAAATCTACCTGCACGGCCTGTGCGTGCAATGCGCGACACGGTGACAAAATGAAGCACATTTCCCTTTATATCCTTGGGGCCGCGTTGCTCGCCTTCTGCTTTTGCGTCCAGAAGCGCGCGGGGCGGATCGAAAAACCCCTGGTATTCGTGAGCATTGTGCCGCAGAAATACTTTGTCGACAAAATCAGCGGCGGCCTGGACAGCTGCCTCGTCATGGTGCCGCCGGGAACCAACGCGCACTCCTACGAGCCGCGGCCGGCGCAGATGTCGCTCTTGTCAAAGGCAAAAGCCTACTTCGCCGTGGGCCTGGAATTCGAAGGGCCGTGGCTGCCGAAGTTCGGCGCGCTCTCCCCGGCGCTCCGCATCGTGCACACCGACAGCGGCGTCAAGAAAATCCCCATGGAAATTCCGGATTCAAGAGGCGCAGTGCGCCACGCCGACCAAGGCGAGAGCGGGCTCGACCCGCACATCTGGCTGTCACCCGAACTTGTCAAACAGCAGGTCGCTTCGATCACCATAGCCCTGAAAAGTCTCGACACCGCGCACGCGGAAGTGTATGAGAATAATTCTTCGGCATTTGTCCGCGAAATAGATTCTCTTGAACTCAAGCTCCGCAGGATACTGCCATGTGATTCGGCAAATCAATCATCAAATAAAAGGGCATTTCTCGTATTTCATCCCACCTGGGGATATTTTGCCAGGGATTTCTGCCTCAAACAGATCGCCATCGAATCCGAGGGAAAGGAGCCGGGCCCGCGCACCATGAAAGCCCTCTTGGACGCGGCGCGGCAGTATCGCATCCGCACCGTGTTCGTGCAGCCGGAATTCTCGCGGAAAAGCGCCGAGGTCATTGCGCACGAAATCGGCGCAAGTGTAGTCGACGCCGATGCGCTTTCCTACGATTGGCCGAACACACTCTTGACCGTTGCGCAAAGGATTGCGGGTCAATGACCGAAAAACATGATGCAATTCCCGCCCTCGAGATGACGGACGTTTCGTTCTCCTACGGCGACGAGGCCGTTCTCACAGACGTTTCCCTTGTCGTCAACCGCGGCGATTTCGTGGGCATCATCGGGCCCAACGGCGGCGGAAAGACCACTTTGCTGCGCACCGCACTCGGCGTGATAACGCCCGCGGCCGGGACCGTCCGCCTTCTGGGCGCCGCACCGGAAAAAACACGGATGCGGGCGGGCTACATCCCGCAGGAGACCTCATCGAACAAATGGTTCCCCATTTCCGTGACCGACGTGACGCTCATGGGGCTGCTCTCGACGCGGCGCATGTTTAGCCCCTACACGCGGCAGGACCGTGAAAAGGCCGCCGCCATTCTCGGCGAGCTCAAGCTTTCCCATCTTGCCGATAAGAGCATCGGCGAGCTTTCGGGGGGACAGCGGCAAAAGGTGCTGCTCGCGCGCGCGCTCGTGTCGGAGCCGCAGATATTGTTCCTCGACGAGCCCACGGCCTCGATCGACGCCATGGGCCAGGACGAAATCTACGAGCACCTGCTCGCGAAAAACAAGGCCGGCACCACGGTGGTGCTGGTGACGCACAACGTGGGCGCGGTGTCGGCGTACATCAGGTCTGTCGCGTGCGTCAACAAGCAGTTGTTTTACCACGCCGACGGCGTGCTCGACGAGAAGAGCGTGACCGCGACGTTCGGCTGCCCCGTTGACCTCATCGCGCACGGGCTGCCGCACCGGGTGTACCAGGCGCATAAGCATTAATAAAGAGGTTGAACGGTTGAAAAGTTGAGGAGTTGAGGAGTTTAGACACAGTTGACCGTAGACCGTCAACTTGAAGAAGGCAATCCAATGCTGGATTTATTGCATTACGATTTCATGCGAAATGCTTTGCTGGCCGGGCTGCTCGTGAGCGTGGCCTGCGGCGTCGTGGGGAGCCTGGTGGTGGTGAACCGGCTGTCGTCGCTGTCGGGCGGCATCGCGCACGCGGCCTACGGCGGCCTCGGCCTTGCCGTGTTCTTCAAGTGGCCGCTGCTTTCGGGCGCCATGCTCTTTTCGCTCGCCGCGTCGTGGGTCATGGGCTACGTGACGGCGGAGAAAAAGGAGCGCGCCGACACCATGGTGGGCGTGGTGTGGGCCGTGGGCATGGCCTTCGGCATTTTAATGATAGACTTGACAAAAGGGTATTATGCCGACGTCATGAGCTACCTGTTCGGCAGCATCCTGGCGGTGCCGGGGCAGAGCATCCTCTTCATGGCCGGCCTCGACGCCGCGGTCCTCGCGGTGGTCGCGCTGCTGTACAAGGAGCTCGTGGCGCTTTCGTACGACGAGGAGTTCGCCCTGATCAGCGGCGTGCCGGTACGGGCGCTGTATTATCTGATACTGGTGCTCATCGCGCTCTGCGTGGTGGTGCTCATCCGCGTGGTGGGGCTCATCCTGGTGATCGCGCTGTTCACCATCCCCGCGTCCATTGCCGAGCTTTTCACCCGGAAGCTCGGCCGCATCATGGTCATCTCGTGCGGCCTCGGCATGGCGTTCACCATTTCCGGGCTTTTTCTTTCGTATTATTTCAACCTGACCTCGGGAGCGACCATCATTCTCGTGGCGGGGACCTGTTACTTTGCGGCACTCTTGGTCGCGCGGCTGCGCAAGAGGCGCCCGTCCGCAATTGCCGCGCCTTCCCACGGGAAGAATCAATGAAGCGCCTCTCCGTCACCCTGCTCGTGAAAAAGCTTTACCGCATCTGTAAAGAAAAGGGGCTCTCGCTTTCCATTGCCGAATCGTGCACCGGCGGCATGGTCGGCGCCGCGATCACGGCAATACCGGGCTCGTCGGATTACTTTAAAGGCGGGGTGGTTTCGTACGGCAACGAAGTGAAGCACGACGTGCTCGGCGTTTCACGGCTCGTTTTAAAAAACAAGGGCGCGGTAAGCGCGGAGACCGTGCGGCAAATGGCGGCGGGCGTGAAGCGGCTCTGCAAAACCGACTGCGCCATCGCGGTGTCGGGCATTGCAGGCCCGGGCGGCGGGACAAAACAAAAGCCCGTAGGGCTTGTTTATATTGGAATAGGGCTGGGGAAAAAGGTGCGGGGATTCAGATATTTATTTAAGGGAGGGCGGCAAGAGATCCGAAGGCAGGCAGTATATGCAGCGTTACAGAGGATGATTGATGAAGTAAAAAAAAGCCAATAAGGTCAGACCTTTTCTATTACCCCACATTTAGAATAGGATACTTTGCAAACGACACTAAAAAAACCACCACATTACCTACTGGTGGCGCCAGGCAGGACTGGAGGCCGCGCCGGAGCGCGGTGCTGCCCGGCCCACGCCGTTAGGCACATAGGGGCCGTGGCAGCCCGAGCCGAAGGCGAGACCGGAAGGACGGCCGCCGCCGCGCTTCGCGGCGGGGCGCACAGTTCTTTATTTTTTATTAGATCCACCCCATCAGCCAATACGCGACGATCCCGTAATATTCGTGCAGCGCGTCGGTCGATTCGTCGAGCGAAACGGCGTTGGGAATGAACGAAAACAGGTTGAACTGGAACGCCTTGTCTTCGCGGTAATCGGTGGGCGCCGGATGCACCACGTAGCCCCGCTTCTTGAACAGCAGCACCGAACGGTGCATGTGCATGGCGCTGGTCACCAGGATTATCTCCTTTGTCAATCCACGCGCAAGCAATATTTTCTCCACGTTCGGCGGGTGGTCGTGCGTGTCCTTCGCCTTTTCCTCCAGGATGATGCTCGCCGAATCAATGCCGCAGTCGTTGCGCAGCACGCTCGCCATGCACTGCGCCTCGGAACTGGGGAAGTCGTACACAAACGTTATCTTGCCGCCCGTGGCGATAATGACCGGCGCGTATCCTTTTTTAAACAGCCGGGCCGCGTTGAGGATCCGGTTTCCCGCGCCGGTGATCTCGACGCGGTCGCGCGGCGGGACCGCGGGCCGCGTGCACCCGCCCAGCAGCACGATGGCCGGCACCTTGGGAAAGTTCTCGGGCGGGTCGTAGCGGGCCTCAAGGCTCCGCGTAAGAACGTGCGTCAGGGCCGGGGTCGAGAAAAAGCACAACACCCCCGCCGACGCAAAGGACAGCACTAGGGCCGTTCTTCTTTTTTTTACAACGGCGAAAATGCCGGCCGCGGCCGCGCACAGGAACGCAAGCCCGACGGGATAGATGAGCATCTGGATGAATTTCGCCAAAAACAAGAGCATAAAGCGTTTAGAGGTTGAATGGTTGAAAAGTTGAATGGTTAGGAGAAAAACTTTTTGCCGGCCTCAATAACCTTACTGCAATATTTTTCATACCAGAAGTTTTTCAAACGATAAATTATGACGCACCGCTTGTCCTTTTTTAAACTTCTCACTCAACGGGGGATTGCTTCGCGGAGTTTATCCCGAGCCATGTCGAGGAGCTCGCAATGACACTTGTGGTGTTTGCTTTCAACTCTCATCTTAACACTTTCAACTTTTTACAACTCATCAACCCGTGTACCCGTCTGCTCGTCAACTTTTCACCTTGTCAACCTTTCACCCATTAAACTTTTTTTCACGCGAACATGTTCCTCATCAATTCGTCGAAATCCGGGCCGGCCATTTCGGGAATGAGCTCCCGCATATCGTCGTAGATCTTCTTGATGTTGCCGAGCTCCACGTGCGACCGCAGGTCGTGCACGAACTTCTCGATGCGGTCGGGGTCGAAGTTCTCGTTGCGCTGCAGCCGCACCTTGTCGAAGCGCGTGCGCGCCAGGTTTTCCGATTCGGTCAACAACTCCTCCTCGATCTTCTCCCCCGGCCGCATGCCGGTGAACACGATCTCAATGTCCTCGCCCACCTTGAGGCCGGAAAGCTCGATGAGGTTTTTCGCCAGGTCGACGATCTTGATCGGCTCGCCCATCTCGAGCATGAAAATGGCCTTCGCCTCGTTGAGGGTCGACGCCTGCAGCACGAGCTGCACCGCCTCGGGGATCGACATGAAGAAACGCCGCGTTTCGGGGCTGGTCACCGTGACCGGCCCGCCCTCGCGGATCTGCTTCTGGAACAGCGGGATCACGCTGCCGCTTGAGCCGAGCACGTTGCCGAACCGCACCACGTTGAAGAGCGTCCCCGACTTGTGGCGCTCGAGCACCACGCGCTCGGCGAGCCGCTTGGACACGCCCATGATGCCGCGCGGGTTCACCGCCTTGTCGGTGGAGATCATCACGAACTGCTTGACGCCGTGGCGCTCGGAGAGCGAGGCGAGCATGGCCGTGCCGAGCACGTTGTTCTTGAGCGCGGCCAGCGGGTTCCACTCCATGAGGTGCACGTGCTTGTAGGCCGCGGCGTGGTAGATGTAATCGACCGGATAGCGCCGCATGAGCAGGTCCATGAACCCGGCGTCGAGCATGTTGCCCACCACGGTGTTGACCACGACGTCGGGATGGCGTTTCTTGAGGTCCTGGTCGAGGTCGTAGGCGTTCTGTTCCGCCGAGTCAAGCAAAATGAGCCGCGAGGGCCGGTAGGCCGCCACCTGGTACGACAGCTCCGAGCCGATGGAGCCGCCCGCGCCCGTGATGAGCACGGTCTTGGCCGCGAGCTGCCGCCGCACGTGCGCGTCGTCGAGCGTGATATTGGGCCGCGACAAAAGGTCGTTGATCGACACGTCGCGGATCTGGTTGAGCTGGAACTTGCCGCTCATGATGTCGAGCATCGACGGCACGATCTTGAATTTCACTTCCCAGTCGGGCACCTTCGACGCGGCGATGATCTCCTCCACCTGCTTGTTGGTGGCCTCGGGGATGGCGATGAAGATTTCGTGGATGCGGAACTTCTTGATGTGCTGGCGCACCGAGCCGAGGTCGCCGAGCACCTTGAGGCCCGCGATGCGGCGGCCGACCAGCGCCGGGTCCCGGTCGATGAAGCCGTACAATTCGTATTCCTTGCGCTTGGCCGACTTGAGCGTCTTGGCGATCTCGTTGCCGGCCGAGCCCGCGCCCACGATGAGCACGTTGCGCACGTTTTCCACCTGGGGCACGAAACTCTCGCGGAAGATGCGGATGAGGACGCGCGTGCCGCCGTTGAGAAAGATGAAAATGGCGAAGTTCAGGATGTAAATCGACCGCGGGTACCCGTGGAACCTTCCGCTCAGCACGATCACGAACATGAACACGAGCGACGACAGGGCCGAGGCCTTCACGATGTCGATGAGGTCGTCGACGCTCACGTACCGCCAGATGCCCTGGTACAGGTTGAACACGCCGGAAAAGACGAGCACGATCACGACGTTGACCGGAAGCGACAGCAGGAACGAGGGATAGTATTTCTGGCCGCCGAGGGTGAAATCGAAGCGGAGCAAAAACGAAACGGTGAGCGCCGCGGCGGCGAACGCCGCGTGCATCAGGATGATGATGCCCAGGCGGTACTTGATGAGGGGACGATAAAGGGAAAAGGCCATAGTATTGTTTTTCGGTCTGCCTGCGTTTACATCCGTGTCTTAAACTGTATTATTTCACCAGCGCCTTGGCAACGGCTTTTGCAATCCTCGCAAGGTCGCTTTCGGCAAGGGCGGTGCCCGACGGCAGGCACAACCCGGTTGCAAAGAGCCTTTCGGAAATCCCGTTCGTAAACGACGGGCAGCGCCTGAACACGGGCTGCAGGTGCATGGGCTTCCACAGCGGCCTGCTTTCGATGTTCTGTTTCTCGAGCGCGAGCCTGACATGGTTGGCGACGGCGGGCGATTTTTTTGGATCGATGGTGAGGCAGGTGAGCCACCGGTTGCTTGCGCCGTAGCCCGCCTCGGGCATGAACGACAAGCCGGGAAATGCCGACAGCGCATTGCGGTAATAGTCGAAAATCTCCCGTTTCCGTTCTATTCTCTTTTGTAAAACAGTCAGCTGTCCCCTGCCGATCGCGGCGCAGATGCCGCTCATGCGGTAATTGTACCCGATGCGCGAATGCTCGTAATGCGGGGCCCTGTCGCGCGCCTGGGTCGCGAAGAACCGCGCCCGCTCGACGAGCCTCTTGTCGCGCGACACGAGCATGCCGCCGCCCGACGTGGTCACGATCTTGTTTCCGTTAAAGGAAAAAATTCCGATATGCCCCATGGTGCCCGTGCTTTTTCCCTTGTAGGTCGCGCCGAGCGATTCCGCCGCGTCCTCGATAAGCGCGACATCGTAGTGCCTGCATATTTTTATGATCGGGTCGAGGTCGGCGCTCTGGCCGTAAAGGTGCACCACGACCGCCGCCTTGATCCTCTTGCCTTTTTTCCTCCTTGCTTTTATCGCGTGTTCAAGGAGCCGCGGGTCCATGTTCCAGGATTTCTCCTCGCAGTCGATGAACACCGGCGTCGCGCCCTGGTACACGATGGGAAACGCGCTTCCCGCAAACGTGAATGACGAACACGCCACCTCGTCGCCCGGGCCGATGTTTGAAAGCACCATGGCCAGGTGCAGCGCGGCCGTGCCCGAGCTCACCGCCGCCGCGTGCCCGGCGCCGGTCGCCCCGCAGAATTCCCTTTCGAACGCGTCGACCTGCGGCCCGATGGGCGCGATCCAGCCGGAGGAGAAGGCGTCGTTGACGTACTTCAATTCCGTTCCGCTCATATGCGGTGGACTTAAGTAAATTCGCTTTGGTAAAGGTTTCATGATGTTGATGGTAAATTAATTGATAAGAATATCTTTGTGGCTTTTTTTATCTCAAGTACTTCGGCATTTGCATGTTCTGCCGGGGGCGTCGCCCCCGAACCCCTACCTACTTTTCTTCTGCAGCGAAGAAAAGTAGGCAAAAGACGCCGCGCCCGCAGCGCCGCCTGATCCCTCGGCCGTCAGGCTGCTCGTGAACTCGCCCGTAATAAAAACCATAAGATTAGCGGACTCAAACAGCACGAGCAGCTTCCTTCCGGCCTCAGGGGCAGCGCTGATGGCGAAAGAAAAAAACAGAATCGGCAGCCATCCTTTAACCGGCGTTAGGCAGGACTAGAGGTCGCTCTGGAGAGCGATGCTGCCCGGCCCTCGCCAAAGGCATATAAGGGCCGTGGCAGCCCGAGCCGAAGGCGAGACCGGAAGGACGGCCGACCCCGCGTAGCGGGGAACGCCCATCTGTTTTTATTATTTATCAACTTCCACTAACCTCAACCACTTATCCAGCGCAGGAACGACGGTAATCAAAATATATCCTATGTCCCTCCAGAAACTCCATTTTTCAAGGTACGCACTATTCAATGCCACCTTCTTCGGCCATATCACCGTGTCGTTGTAGTGCTTCGGATCGTCAACCGAGGCGAGGAGCTCCTCCTCGTTTTTGAAATACAGCGACGCCGGGCCGGTGATGCCGGGCCGCAGCTCAAGGACCCTGCGCGATGTTCCCTCGAGGCGGTCGGCGTACCCCGGCACGTCGGGCCGCGGCCCCACGAACGACATTTTCCCCACGAGCACGTTCCACAATTGCGGATACTCGTCGAGCTTGGAGCGGCGCAGAAATTTTCCCGGCGGCGTGACGCGGGCGTCCCCTGCCGCCGTTATGGTGCCGCCCTTTTCCGCGCCGGTAACCATGGTGCGTATCTTGATGATATCAAAAGGTTCTCCAAGCCTTCCCACACGCTTCTGCCTGAAGAGCACCGGCCCCCTCGACGTCATCTTGACGACAAGCGCAATGGCGCAAAACGGGACAAACAGCACGCAAAGCCCAAGCAGCGAGAAGACAAGGTCGAAGCAGCGCTTGAGGGGATTGTTCACGCTCATTGCGGTGCGCCCGAAAGGTGTTTTACATATTCGCTCATGACATTTTTATGATGCGTGAATGTTTTCTGTCGAGTAAATCCGCAAAACCGGTAAAATGCATTGGCGTTGACATCCTGCGAAAACGTCACGGTCTTATATTCCGTCACTCCGGCGTGCATAAAATAACGTTCCATTTTCAAAACAAGCCGCTTGCCGATGCCCTGGCCCCGGTATTTTTCGTCAACCGCGATTGAAAGGAGCTCCGCGGAAATTGAATCGTCCTGTACCGCTTTGTCCCTATTGTCACCTGCATGAAAAGGATACAGAAGCGTTTCCAGGATTTTCTTTACAACGGAAGGCCTGAATATATTGGGCAGCAGCAGCAATGCGAAAAGCCAGCCGCGGCGCAATACGATATGCCGGTACATCGCGCGGGTGTCAATGGCTGCTGAAATAAATCCCGCAGGATTTTTTTGTTCTGTATCATAGGCGACAAACACTTTTGAATAAGGCGATCTGTTGATGGAGTTGTATAATGCGGAAAGAAATGTTCGCCCCAGGTTTGAAATGAATCCTTTGGAAATACATTTCCTGTGCAATAAAGCGACGGCGGAAACCTGGGCCGGGGTGCATTGCTGAATGATAATTTTATTTTCCATTTGTAACTTGGCCCATTTATGAACGCACATTATCTTACGCGGGGTTGCGCTAAGCGCCGGGGGCTCCACCCCCGAACCCCGGCCAAGGGTGCTCTGCAGCGAGCACCCTTGGAACCCACGCCGCGCCTCCAGCGCCGCCTGATCCTTCGGCCATCAGGCTGCTCGTGAACTCGCCCATAACAAAAACATAAGATTAGCGGACTCAAACAGCACGAGCAGCTTTTCTTCCGGCCTCAGGGTCGGCGCTGATGGCGGAAGAAAGAAACAAAACCGGCATAATTTCCTCTGTCCGGCGTTAGGCAGGACTGGAGCTTGGTCCCGACCAAAGGGAGGAAATAGACCCTCTGGAGAGCGATGCTGCCCGGCCCTCGCCGAAGGCATTATAAGGGCCGTGGCGGCCCGAGCCGAAGGACGACGACCCTTGTGACCCTTGGAAATCCCTGACGAGGGAGAAGCACCCGAAGGGGTGGACCGGAAGGACGGCCGACCCCGCGTAGCGGGGGAACGCGCGGATCTTTTTTATCTTTCCAATCAAACAGCAATTTTAAGTACCCGTTTGTAAATATCCACCCACAGATCAACAATCTTATTTTCATCAAAATGTTCACGTATGCGCTTGTGTCCTGCCTGCCCGTACTTTTCCCGGAGATTCTTGTCCAATGAGAGTTTCTTCAAGGCTTCGTTGAACGCATGCTGGTTACCATAGGGAACGAGAATGCCCGTTTCCCCGTTGACCACCAGCTCACTGGTGCCGACAACATCCGTGGCCACCACCGGCTTTTTGAGCGCCATTGCCTCCATGAGCCCGCGCGGGATGCCCTCCTTTTCCGACGCGAGCACCGCGACGTCGGCCTGCTTGACAAGCGCATGGATGAACGGCGTGTAGACGATCTTCACCGAGCGCTCGAGGTTCCGCACCGCGATGAGCCGCTCAAGGTCGGCGCGAAGCGCGCCCTTGCCCGCGATCACGCACTCGCTCGCCACCCCGGCCCTGTTGAGGAACTGCACCGCGTTGATGACCGTCTCGAGCCGCTTGACCGGCTCCAGCCGGGCAACGCAAATGATTTTTGTTTTTCCCTGCGAGAACACCGGCCCGGCCGCGCCGCTTTGGGCCAGGGAGCTTTTTTCGATTTGGCCCGCGTCGACGCCGTTGCCCTCGAAGAACACCGGGCACCGTATCGACTTCATGCCTTTGAGCGCGTCAAAGTCGGTCCGGTTCTGCGACAGCACGGCCGACCGTATCCGGCACGCGCCGGTCTCCAGCACCTTGTAAAGGTTGTGCAGCGCCGTGCTCTGGCCATAAAAAAACGGGAGCCCGTGATAGGTGTGCACGCACGGCGTGCCGCAGAGCCGCGCGGCGAACGCGCCCGCCATGCCGGCCTTGGCGGTGTGCGTGTGCACGATATCGTATCCGTTTTCTCTGATGACCGCCCTGAGCCTTATGACGGCCTCGATGTCCCGCCACGGCCGTATCGTGCGCGGTATGTCTATTGCGAAATGCCGCACCGCGGGAACTCGCGCCTCCTCCGGATCGGGCGACGAGGCAGCGTGGCACACGATACCCTCACGGGTTGACAAAATGCGCAATTTGCCCGCGAGGATCGTGACGATGCTCTGAAAGGCGGTGGCCACGTGGAGGACTTTTATTTGTTTCATAATTACTATTTATTTTTTGTTTGACATCTCGAGTTCGGCATTCGCTTCGACTGAATCGGTGGCGCCGCCCCCTCTCCTGTGGGAGAGGCAGCGTGGGGGTGAGGTCTGAACGACTAAAGCGATACTGCTATTTACCGTTTGATCTTTTACCCGCGAGGCGGGGGAACGCCCGGCTTTTTATTATCTTATTAAAATTCTTTTTTGTAAAACCGCCTGCTCCCACACGATAAACATGAGCATCTGCCATAAAAACGACGAGTAGTCGCGCTTGCCGGCGATGTGCGCGGCGAAAAATTCCTCCACCGGAAGCCGCCACAGCCCGTACTGTTCGTAGCTGAACCCGGAATCGAACAGCCGCTCGGCAAGGTACTCCCTGAGCTCGCCCCTGAACCATTCGTCAAGCGGCACGGAGAACCCGCGCTTGGGCTTGTCGATGATGAAGTCGGGAATCAGGCCGCGCGCGCTGTCCTTGAAGATCCGCTTGGTCCTGCCCGATATTTTCCACGGCGTGGGGAGCGAATTGGCAAACTCCACGAGCCGGTGGTCGAGGTACGGCACGCGCGCCTCCAGGCCGCAGGCCATTGACGCCTTGTCAAGCTTCTCCAGGTAGCAGTCGGCAAGCCACGTGCGCTGGTCGGCCACGAGCAGGCCGCGGCCGATGTCGCCCCTGCACGAATTGAAAATCTCCTCGTATTCGCTGTTGGCCGCCGCCGGCCCGCCCGTGAGCGCGCCGAAGTCCGCATCGCCGAGCGATTCGAGCCAGCGCGAATACCGCCTGATCTCGTCGCGCTCCGAAAACGCCTCCGCGATCTTCCGCAGGCGCCGCACCCGGGGCAGCAGCGGCGAGAGCGCCCCGACGCCCTTTACATACAGCGAAGACAGAAACGGGTGCTGGTGGTGCCACAGGTGCGCGCTGTAGCGGCGGTACCCGCCGAAGATCTCGTCGGCGCCCTCGCCCGAATGGCACACCGTCACGTACTGCCTGGCCAGCGTGCAGATGATGTAGGTGGGGAACGCCGCCGGGTCGGAAAACGGCTCGTCGTAATGCCACGCGAGCTTCTCGACCAGGTCGATAAGGTCTTTTGCCGTGGGCACGATTTCGTGGTGGATTGACCCGATCCGCTTGGCGATGTGCCGCGCCTCGTGCAGCTCCGAGTATTTCCCGCCCGCGGCCGCGTCGTGCGCGGGCGCGCCGGTGCCGAACCCCACCGAAAAGGTGTTCACCGCCGCGCCGTGGTTCTTCTGGATGAGCGAAACGAGCGCCGACGAGTCCACCCCGCCCGAAAGGAACGCGCCGAGCGGCACGTCGGAAATGAGCTGCATCCGCACCGCGTCGTTGATGAGCGCGGCGAGCTGCGATTTGCAGTCGTCGTAGGTCTTTCCCGTAAAGGCATGCCGGGTGTTCAACGGGTCCCAGTAGCGCCGGGACGTTTCGGAGAAGTCCCCGCCCACCGCCACCCACGTTGCGGCAGGGACCTTGCGCACGTTGCCGAAAATGGTGTGCGGCGTCACCGAATGGCCGTAGGTGAAATAGTTTTGGAGCCCCCGGCCCGACAGCGACAGGTCGAAGCCGGCGGAAAAGAACGCCTTGCACTCGGAGGCCCAGCAGAACACGCGGTCGTCTTTGTAAACGTAGAGCGGCTTGATGCCCATGCGGTCGCGCGCCAGGTACAGGGTGCGCCCGCTTTTGTCCCACAGCGCGAAGGCGAACATGCCGTTGAGAACGTCGAGCACGGCGCCCAGGTCCCTGTTGCGGGGCAGCAGCGCCGCGCACAGCTCGAGCAGCGTCTCGGTGTCGGAGGTCCCCCTGAACGCAAAACTTGACAAATGCTCCTTCCTGATCTCCCGGTGGTTGTAGATCTCGCCGTTCAGGCACAGCACGTACCTGCCGCTTTGCGAGACCATGGGCTGGTGCCCGGCCGGCGACAGGTCGAGGATGGAGAGCCGGTTGTGCGCCATGTGGAAATTTTTGTCGGAAAAAACGCCCCGGTCGTCCGGACCGCGGTGCGCCATGGCGCCGCTCATGCGCAGCACGGCCTCCCGGTCGAAAAGGCCTTTTTTGTCGATGATGCCGAATATGGAGCACATGAAAGTATTAGACCCGGCCCTGCGCAAAAGGTTTCACGACCCGATCCGTAAGTTCGCGGTAAAAAATGAACATGAAAACAAACGGCAGAAGTATGGTTTTTTCGCGGAGAATAAGGCCGACGTTGCCCGACATGAACGACAGTATCATGGTGAGCAGCACGATGTTGATCAAAAGGTATTTCTGGAACAAATCCGCCGTTGTGAACGTTTTTCTGTATCGGTAAAGCAGGTAAAAGAAAAACAGGTTCGAAACAAAGGCCATTGCGTCCGCGCCGCCCCGGATTTGCCAGGGGAAAGGCGCAAAAAACAACAATATCACATTCAATGCAATGCGCAGCGGTCGGAAAATGACGGTGGGGTCGTCTGTCATTGTTTCCCGTAACCCCGTTGCAGAACCTCCGTATGCGCCCATTCTGCTTGCGTTAACAAAAGAAGACTGCACGACCTCTACGGATACGTTACTTTGCATTGAGACACGGCGCACTACCATGGAAAAAATAAGGACCGCAGCAAGTGATAGAACCACTGGAAAAATTAATTGGTATATCCCGCGAAGTCCTATGTTAGGAGTCCTTGCCTGGAACGCTCTCATCAACAAGGTAAAGCTGAAACCCGCCAACATTACGGCAAAGAGGTGCGGCCGCAGCCGGTACATTACTATAAGCGTGGCAAGAATTGAAATGATATTGATGACTTTCCCCTTCTGGCCGCTTAGCGCTTTGGATGCGTTGTACACAAATATGCCGGTTAAAAAAAACATCGCGGAATCTTTCCCGAAAAACCTTCCCCACGCAAGAAAGTTCGGAAAACAAGTAAGGGTCCAGAAACAGATGAGATTGCGCGCGCGCAGGGCCTTGTTCCTAAAATCCATCCTGAGCATGAGCGTCTGCACAAAGAGCAGGCTGCCGATAAAACCAAGAGTACCAAACAGGACGTGGCACGCGGGCAAATCCAGACGGAGGTAATCGCGTAGCGGCCGCGCGAGAAACCACATGAATTCGGTTGCGGACATTTTCGCAAACAGGTTCCCTTTATAGGCAAGGCAGCCGTAGAAGTAGGTGATGTCGTCGGTGATGAACCCGTAGGTCAAATAGAAATACACCGCTATCCCGCCGAAAAAAACGGTGTTCGCCGTCACGGCCCAGAACAACTGTCCGCGCCAGAACGCGCTTTTCCAGAGCGTTGAGTTCCTGAAAATAGTGATGCAGCAAAAAAACAGGAGCGCGAGGCAGGCGACATAGGTGACGAGCGCGGCGCCCGAAAATTCAAATTTGTTCACGGACCCGCCTTCTTCACGGCCTTTTCGTAAACCCCGTAATTCGTCGCGATCATGTTCTTGAGCGTGAATTTCGTAAGGGCCATCTCGTAGGCGTTCGCGACGATCCGCCCCCTGAGCACGGCATCGGTCTTGACAGAGGCGATGGCCCCAGCGATGCCCTCGACGTCGCCGTTCTTCACCAGAACGCAGTTTTCGCGGTGCGCGAGCAGGCCGGCCACCTCCGGGATGCCGCTCATGACCACCGGCCGCTTCGCGACCATGGCCTCGAGCACCGAATTGGGAAACCCCTCGAACCGTGTGAGCAGAATGTAAACGTCGCCGTAGGAGAGAAACGGGAACACGTTCCGGCGCGCGCCGGTAAACACGACGTTTCGCGATCCGAACTCCAGCGCCTTCTGCCTGAAAAAATCGAGCCCCGTGCCCCCGCCCACCAAAACGAACCGCAAATCAGGACAGACCTTTGCCACGCGCAGCAGGGTGATGATGTCTTTTTGCGGATAGCGCATGTTGCAGATGCTCACCACGCTGTATTTGCCGGCCGGGCTGAAGAACGCCGACTTGATTTTCGCGTCGATGAAAGCGGCGTCGTCGGGCTTTTTCACCGCGTTGAGCACTGCCACGACCTCCTTGGAAAGGCGCTTCTCGAGGTCGAGCTTTATGGCGGGCGAGTTGCAGGTGATGATCGTCGCCATGCGCAGCGAAAGAAGGTGGCCGGCGTTCCTCACCATCCTGCGGACAAGGGACTTCCTGAATTCATCGTGGATCTGCGAGTTGCGCACGCAGTACACAAAGGGCTTTTTGAGGACAAAGTTGCTTACGACGCCGAGCAGGCCGCCGTGCGGCATGAACGCCTGCACCACGTCTATGGTGTTGCGGTTTTTAAAGAGGAATTTTGCATACGCGACAATATTCCTGTACAAGGCGACGGGGTTTTTCGACGCGAGGAGCACGAACACGGGTATGTTGTTTTTCCCCAGATCGGAAAGGTAATACCCGTTTATCAAGGACGCGACCACCGGCTCAAAGGAAAGGCCCTGGGCCGCCGTGTTCACGCATATCCTGGTGAAATTCTTCTCCGCGCCCCCGCGGTTGAGGCCCGTGATGCACATGAGCACCCTCATGGGGCCCTCCCCGCGAAATTCTCCTCCCATTTGAGGAACACGTAGATCCTCCAAAAAAGAAAACTGCCGTATTTTGTTCCGAGGAATTTTTGGTCGTGGAACAGCTTTTTCACCGCGCCCATGGCGAACAGCCGTTCGAGCCCCGAGGGCCTTTCCAGGCGCGACGCTATCTCGTCGTGCAGCGCGTGGTTCACCCAGTGCCGCAGGGGGATGTCGAACCCCTTCTTGGGCCGGTCGAAAAGCGCCTCGGGCACGTGCCGGCCCAGCATTTTCTTGAGAAGGTATTTTTTCCCGTGAGACGTCTTGAGCGCCTGCGGCACCGTGTAGTAACTGTGTTCCACGAACCCATGATCGAGGAGCGGGTTCCTCACCTCGAGCCCGAACCGCATTGAGGCGCGGTCCACCTTGACAAGCACGTCGTCGGGCATGTAGCCCAAGAAGTCCCAGAGCATCCATTCGGTCTCTTCCGGCACGCGGCCGGTCTTTACTCCCGCGATGACGCCGCCGTTCCCCCGGTCGAGCGCGAAAGGAACCGCCGGCAGCGGGTTTGCGAGGTTCTGCCGGCAATCGAGAAACGACCGGTACCGCAGCGACTGCAGCTTGACCAGCGTGTCGAAATTGAAAAGGCCGCGCGGCAGCAGCGCACCCGGCAATTGCCTCAACCAACGCGGAAGGCCGTAAAGCCGTTTGAGCTTCCTGAGATGGTCGTAGCGCGTATAGCCGAAATACTGCTCGTCGCCGCCGTCGCCCGAAAGCGCCACCGTGATGTTCTCCCTTGCAAACCGCGAAAGCAGCAGCGTCGGTATCGCCGACTCGTCCGCGAACGGCTCGTCGAACGCGTCGGAAAAATACCCGAGCACGTCCATGAAGTCTTTTTCGCCGATGACGAGCCGGCGGTGCCTGGTGCCCAGGTGCGCCGCGATCGCCGCCGCGCTTTCGCTCTCGTCAAAGCGCGGGTCGGTGAACCCGATGGTGAACGTGGAGATTTGCTCCTTCGATTCCTTTGCCGCAAGGCTCGCCACGAGCGCCGAGTCTATGCCGCCGCTCAGAAAAACGCCGAGCGGCACGTCGCTTATCAGCCGCAGCCGCACCGCCGCCGACAGCGTATCGCCCAGCGTCCGGAGGACGGCCGCCTCGTCGCAGGGGAAATCCGGCGCCGGGATTTTTTCCTGCTCTATGCGCCACCAGCATTTCTTCTCCACCCTGCCGTCGGCGAAAACGCGCATCCAGTGTCCCGGCGTGAGGCGGAGCACGCCCTCCGCGATGGTGGCCTCCCCGCCGATGTACCCGCGCACGAAAAACTCCTCCATGGCGGCATCGTTGATGGAAAACCCGTTGCCGAAATAGGTGACGATGGGCTTGAGCACCGACGAAAACACGAACTCCCCGTTTTTCGAGCAATAGTACAGCGGCTTCACGCCGACCCTGTCGCGCGCCAGGAACAGTTCCTTCTTGACAAGATCAACGACGGCGAACGCGAACATGCCGTCGAACAGGTCGAGGCATTTCTCCCCCATGTGAATATAGGCGTAAAGCAGCACCTCGGTGTCCGACCTGCTCTTGAAATCGATACGGTGCCGCCCGAGCAGCGTTTCCCGCACGCTTTCGAAATTGTAAATCTCGCCGTTGAACACGATCCAGTACCTGCCGGTCGCGTCGGCCATGGGCTGCAGCGCCCGCTCAGAAAGGTCGATGATCGACAGCCGCGTGTGGCCGAGCCCTATCTCCCCCGCGTCTGAAGGCACGCCCGCCGCAAACACCCTGGCGCCGGTCGCATCGGGCCCGCGGTTCTTGATGTGCTTGCACATGTCAAGAAGCAGCGCAGAGGGCCTCCGGACGGAAGCGTTGAACCAGCCGGCTATTCCGCACATGAAAACAAGAGTTGAAAAGTTGAAAGGTTGAAAAGTTGAAGGGAAAGCATGGGATGTCGATTCTTCTTCTATTTTCTACGCCGACAAATTTCGTTCCGTATTACAGTTTAACGCCCGCGATGTTCCAGCGCGAAACGTGCATAAGATCATGGGCGGTCATTCCCGATTTTTCCAAATGCCGGAGGCGCTCCGCGTCCTTTTCTATCATGGGCATGATAATCCGATCCCATTTATCGCACCATTGAACACCCTCGTAGGCATCGGAGAATGAATTGACCGGCTTCACATCGCCGCCAAACGATGCCGGCCGCAACTGGTTGATTTTGATTCCTGCTTTTTCAGCCGATTGAACGATGTCCGCGGGCCATGCTGCGTTCAAATAGTCATGGCGTATTCGTTGCCCTGTTCCGCGCACATGCGCCCACGGATCAGAATCAATCACCGGCATATGGCTTCCGCTCGGACAATAAAAATTATGGTATGTCATGTCGATGACACCGCCGGGCCTCAAAACCCTCGTGATTTCTTGCCAGAACAGGCGAAGATCATTTACATGCTCCAGAACATCTTGGGAAATCGCGGCATCAAAAGAGCTGTCTGCAATCGGAAGTACTTTTCCGTTGTACGTCCTTAAATCAAGGGCCTTGTGGTTGATCTTAGCGCTAAAATGTTTCTCAATCTCCGTAAATTTCTGCCTCTCACGATACCATACCGCAGGGGTCTCTACGATCGCCCGCAACAAACCGAGCGACCGCATGTTGCCGATAAATTTTCTTCTCATGCCGTCCCGCCAGAAACACGACGCAATGTCCACGCCCGAGACCCGAAAACCTTCCAGCGATACTATCGCCGTTCCCGGATACGCATAACCGCACCCGATATCAAGGATGGCGGAACCGGGCCGCAGATTGTTCTTTTTCATACGGTCGAGCCGGCCGAGGGAATAGTTCAGATAGTAATCCGGCCGGCGGCGCGCAAAGGTATTCTTCAAATATCCGGAGATCAGTCGCAGGCGCTTTGAAATCATAATGCCTTACACCGGCCGCAACGGCGGCAAAACATTGCTCATCCCTTTTCCTTTACCCCGGCCACATAACCGGTGATAAACCGTTTTCCTTCCATGGCGCCGGCCATAAATGATGCGATGTTGTCAAGTACGGACAAAACGGCGTCCGCAACGATGGAAATATATCTCAATTGCCGGTACGGAGAGGCGCCGAAAACAAACGTCCAGTAATGGATAAAAGGCAGAAACTGCCCGCAAATCGTCTCCTTACGCTTTACGGACAGCCCTTTTTCGGACAAAAACCGGTCCGTTTCCTTTTCGTATTTGAAGTTATTGTGGTCCATTCCCGCGATCAAAGCCTTTAACCTGCGTGGGGAAAATTTGTTCATGAGGCGGTACGACAGCCCGTCATTATTGCATTCCGCCGCGATAAGCAGCGTGGCGCCGGGCCGGGCGAGTCGTTTTGATTCGTCAAGGAGGCCGGAGAATATGGCGTCGGTAATATGCGCCGTGAGATTGAACATGATGATCATGTCGAAAAACGACGATGGATACGGGATCGTCATGCCGTCCCCGTATTCGAGCGCCTCGCGGTACCCCTTGCGCAGGGCCTGTTCCCGGGGAAAGCCCTTGATATCGACGCCGTAAAACAAAACATTCTTCGCGCGCGCCAGATGCTGGCCCCAACCGCAGCCGATGTCGAGCACGGTGAAAGGACCTTTCGCCTTTGACAAAGCGTCCAGGCGGCGCGACAGAAACATTTCATTGCCGAGCCGCAGGGAAAGGAGCGTGCAGACAAGAGGGTTACGTAAGAGACCGGTATATGCAAAAAAACGCTGGTGGCTCTCCCCCCACTGAGGGGTGTGAGATTCCCAATATGCCATTATGAATTCCTATTTACAAAGTGGCCGATTTCATACACGCTTCCGCTAAAAGGCACACCGCCCTTCAGAGCCGTTATTTTCACTTCCGTCAACGCGCGCCGCGCCGCGCCGGACACATCGCGCTCCGAAGAAAAATGGTGCCTCCGGATATCGTAGCCGAGTATCAGGAAACAGATTTTCATGAATGCATTATTTGCCGGTACTCCGTAAACGACCTGCCCTTCTCTTTTTAGGACCCGCCGGATTTCGGAAAATGCCTTATCAAGTTCATATGGCTTAAGGTGTTCGAGGATGCTGATACAGAGAACGGTATCAAAGAACCCATCTGGATACGGCATCTCAAGTACCGAGCCGTTCCTGAGAAACGTTTCAATTTTATGCTTTTTAAAAAGCGCGCCGACGTCCGCTATTGAGGCCGTAAGGTCGAGCCCGTGCACTTCCTCATAACGGGAAGAAAGGTTTATAAACGCAAGCCCGCTCCCGAAGCCCACCTCCAGGACCCTGCCTCCGCCTTTGCATTCGTCAAGGCACAATTCGACGCGCCGGCGGTACAGCGGACCCACAAAAGGCCAAAAATAAAACCGTATTGGGTCGTTGTTATCGACACCGGCATATTCCTTAAGTGGAAGCAGGCGTAGAGATTCGTTGGGCATTATCTATACGAACTTGATTTTGTTGAGCGCAAACGCCACCATTCTGATCAGCAGCATGCCGTGCCGCCATCTGCTGATGTTCGTTGTGCCGTATTTCCGCTCCTGATAGCGTATCGGCATGTCCACAATTTTCAAATTGAGGCGGGCGGCCCCGAATAAAAGGTCAAAATCGCCGAAAGGATCAAAATCCCCGAAATACCCCCTGTTTTTTGCAATTATCTCATAATCGGTCCGCCATAAAACCTTTGTCCCGCATAATGTGTCCTTTACAGGTTGGCCAAGCAGCCAGGAAAAAGCAAGGCCGAAAAATTTGTTCCCGAAAAAATTGAGCAATTGCATAGCTCCTTTTTCCAAAGGATACACAAGCCGCACGCCATTGATGAATTCGCCTTTCCCGGAAACGATTGCATCATAAAATCTCACCAAATCTTCCGCGGCAACGGTCAAATCGGCATCAAGGACCATTAGGATGTCGCCCCTGGCCTGGGAAAATCCCAGCCTTACCGCATCCCCCTTTCCTTTGCCGGTCTGCTTTAAAAGCCGGCACGGAATGGATGGATGGCGTTTCATGGCATCTTCGATTGCCGTATATGTCCGGTCTTTTGAATTGCCTTCCACAAAAATGATCTCGCTGTCGTTTTCGATCGCGGGCATGGTGGAGAAAATCCGTTCGATATTTCCCGCCTCGTTGCGCGCAGGCACGACGACCGAAACCGAAGGGGGCCTGGAAAAGCGGACCGGCACATCGGGCCGCGCAACGATCATGTTGGTGAGGGCAAAGACGGAAAACGGCCAGATTTTAACAAGAATTTTATTGCAGAATGGTTCGAGCACCTTTACCGAAAATGGGAATAAAACCTCTTGCCAGCTTCGGATCATTTCGAAACCGGCCAGGACAAGCAGGTTCGCAATGTCTTCGACGGTCAGCCAGTTCTGTTGAAGGTTTTTCCTTTTCATCCCAAACAATGAGGCCGCGCCGAGCGGCAATTCCCAAAGCCTGCTGTATGAGTTTATAATTAAGCGCGTCTTTGGCGTGCATAACGGCGCCAGTCCCTGTAAAAGCTCCTGTACGTCCCATAGGTCGTTTACAAGATCGGAAAGAACAATCGCGTCGAACGCGCCCTTCACCCCGAGGCGGTGGCCGTCGGCGCAAACGAACGTTATCTCAGGATGCTTTTTACGGGCAGCCAGCAACGTTTGCCGTGAAAAATCAACGCCGACCCCGATTGATGGCTTTACAGCCGCAATAAGACCGCCATATCCGCATCCTATTTCAAGCACGCGCTTGCCCGGAGGAATAAGATAAGAATAGACTTTTCTCAGCCGTTTATGGTATCGCTTTCCGCCTTCGAGCCACGTCTTCCTCTTGGAGGCAAGGGCGTTCCAATGGCCCATTCTTTCGTTACGATATGCCGTTACCGGATTCATGATTGCCGTTTGTTGTGCAACCCTATTTCACATGATAACGCGATGGATTCTCAAAACGGTATTGATTGGCGATGGCATGGTAGATTTCCGACTCGGTAAGGCCGGCTTTATTCTGCTCGGACAAATCCATGGCCTTGATGAAAAGCAGCTCTTTGTTTAACGGATATTTCTTAAGGATATCCCTGTGGTCCTTGAAATTTGTATATATGGTCATAACAGCGCTTAACAGAATAAGAACCAGCCACAACCCCGCCAGACGCGCCCACCTGCGTTCCGATGCGCCCCCTATTTTGAAATAGAGCGCAATTCCGAGCACCATCCAGAAGAGAACGTGGGGCACGGCGATAATCCTTCTGGTCGCTTCATTGAAAAAGAAAAACAAATTGTCATAGGGCCCGTCAAACGACGTTGTATACAAAGGATAAAGGCCGACGCTGATCACCGCTGCCGCAACGAACAGCGCAAAACAATAGTCCCCCAATTTTGCCAGTCGGGTATCCGTGCTTTTCTTCCGCATTTTTAACCATACCACAATGAGCGCATTGGTTTCAAGGAGGTACGCCACGAACATGACCACCGAGACCATTGAAATCGGTTTTAAAAACACGGCTGAAAAATAGGCCCCGAGTGGAATGCCGTGCCTCAGCAGAAGATAGAGGCCCATTAATGGCGTTTTACAAACCACGATAACGCCTATAACGCAGTTTATTATAAGAAGAAGCTTTCCGATATTCAATGTATCGACGGTTATTTTTTTCTTTAATAGGACAAAGGCAATGACACAAACCAGAAAAAACGGCAGGAACATCTCCAATTCCCCAACATGACAAATGCCGCATAGCGCGAACAATGCTGTTCCGAGAAGGAAGCGAACGTACCGGCGGACGCGGGTGGCTTCCGAAGGGACGAAGCACATCATGCCTGCAAAAAAGAAAAGCGTCGCGGCCCCGCGCGGGTACGGGACCTTCCACGTAACAGTCCCGAAAAAAGCATTGTCAAAGGGAAACAGCCCGTGGAGAATAAAAATGGACGACGTCGCGGAAATAAGAAAAGCGGGAAAGAGAACGAAACGCAATCGGCCGAACAGCAGCATGAGAACGAAAAACAGCGCCGCAATTCCCGCAAACGAGCATGCAAGGTTGGAGCAGAAAACACTCTGGAACGGGGAAACGAGCGGCAGCCGCTCGAACCTGTCCACAAGAAAGTTATTGGCAAAGTAATATTTGCTGTATTGCAGTCGGGAAAACGGATCGCCTAACCCGATTTCCGTCAGATGCGTCTTTATCGACCCGGTAAGGGGCACGTGCGCATAATTGGTTACGAACGATGCCGCACGGTAAAAACATTTGTCATCCGGATCAATGGCAAGGTCGGCAATATGCAGCGCGGCAACGGTAAACAACGCAAGCGTAAGAAGGGACATGTCGAACAGGGCCCCGCCCTTGTCCGGGAGCAATGGTTGCATTTCCCTACCCATGTACTGCGCCTTTCGTGATCACGAGCAATCCCGTGAAATAAATTGTTTATTTTTTAGCGCCGATAAATAAAGATCCGGCTATTTCTTTCAGTAACGGTATCTTTTCTAAAATGTCGCCGATTTTTTCCACGGCAGAGGCCAAGGAATCGGGAATGGCCGGGTGCAAAAAATCAAAAGGGACAACGGTAATTTCCCTGAAGTTCAGTCTAGCCAGTTTTTTCCTGATCGGCCCGGCAAAGAACGCGGTTTCATCCGGGGAATCGCCCAGCGCCCTTTTAATCGCGGGAATATTTTTTTGGATGGCGATTTGCGGGTTGAGCATGTTCGGCTCCGCAAAAGCCATTGCCCCGCCCGGCTTTAATACGCGATATATGCCGGCCAGTGTTTTATCAATATCAAGATGGTGGAGTACCGATAGACCGACCACCGCATCCAGACTGTCGTCGGCAGATCCCGCAAGGGTCTCAGCATCGGCGATCTGGGTGAAAACGTTTCCGGTCTTTATCCTTTTTTTTGTCAATGCCAAAAATTCCGGGAAAATATCGGTGGCTGTTATTTCCGCCCCGGTTGCGGCAAGTTTTTCCGTCAACGTGCCGGAACCGCATCCGATTTCCAAAACCTTCCGGCCGGCCCCGAGCCGGGCAAAATCAATGATCATTTCAGCCCTTCTATCCAACCTTTTCTTTCCGGCCAGGCCGGTCCGTCCCCAAATTTTTTCCGGGTTTACCATTATTTTTTTATCGTGCGCCAATTCGTTTTCTTTTATCATGGTTTATAAACCATTCGCGAGGGCCTTAAGCAGCGCCACGGCCCGGATGTCCCACGTGTGGTTGCGTTCCGCATAGTCAAGTATCTCCGGTTTCCAGGATTCGAGGCTGTCTCTCAGGAGGTAAAATTCATCGATTGCCGAGGCGACCGAGTCCGGGGAAGGCGGGCACGCTACCACCCGGCCGAACTTGAACCTTCCTATTTCATTGATGTACGGGATGTCGGTGCATATCATCGGCTTTCCCGCCGCGAGCGACTCGTAATACTTGATCGGGCTGAGTTGGTAGGTGTCAATCGTCTTGATGATGGGCACCGCATCGGACGCAAGGAGAAACGAAAACGCCTTTTCATGCGGCTGCGGCGGGAAAAAGAGCACCTGGTTTGCAAGGCCGAGTTCCTTCGCGAGCGCTTTGGTCATTTCCAGCGCGTCGCCGAAACCGACGATGATAAGCCGCAGGTCCGCCTTTTGGCGGCACCTGCTTATTCCCTTCAGTAAACAGTCAAGGCCGTCCCAATAGGTGAACGTGCCCACGTGTGCCAGATAAAACGGGCCCGGGTCAAGACCAAGCTCCTTCCGCGCCGCGATTTTGTCCGTCGCCCTTGCGCGCCGTATCAAATCGCTCGATGCCGCGTTGGGAAGCACAAGCGCGCGGCAACCGGGAGCCAGACGGCGCGCGTACTCCCCTATTTTGTCCGTGGTGACCACGGTGAGGGACGACGAGGAAAAGATCCTCGCCTCGCTGAATCCGAGGAACCAAACGACAAACGGGTTTGTCCGCAACAGCCGGGTTATGAACTTCGTCTGATATCTCGAAACAAAACGGAGCTGGTCGATGGAAATATCATTATACTCGGTGACGAGTTTGACATGGTGCCGTTTAAAGACCTTTGCAAGCAACCATAGGATAAAATAGGTTGATAATAGTGAATACCGCGTGTAAACGACGAACGCCGCTCCGGGACATTCATCAAACAGCCGCTTTACTTTCCGCACGATTTCCCTCAGTATCCGGTACCGGCGCAGCATCCTGCCCGCAACGGTGCGGGAAGCGGCCACGTCGATGTCGAGAAGAAAGGAGCCGGTGGTGTTGAGCGGAATTTTCGTCTCCGCAGCGGGCCCGCCGCCGATGAAAAACGTCTTTTCAAAACGGCCCGAACCGGCAAGCCCGTTCACGATGCCCGCGGTGTGCGTCCCGATGGCCCCGCGCTCAACCGAGCTTTCGCTGCCGATGTAAATCAAAACAGGTTTTTCAGAGGGCAAAGCGCTTCTTCCACAATGCGAAGTTGATGTACCGCCAGATCGTGGTGATCCCGGTTTTCTGCTGGCCGGCAACGAGGCCGTCCCAGTCTTTAGCAATCGAGTCGTAATCGATGAAATAATCAAGGCCCTCGCTTTTCATACGGGAAAGTATCTCGTCCTTTTTCTCCAGGATCCAGTTGTATTCGGGGGTGGCAAACCCGATCTTGTCGGTGCGGCGCACGATCGCGTCCGGCACCACGCCGGCAACCGCCTTTCTCAACAGGAACTTGTTCCAGCCATCGTGTATCTTGTAAATGGACGGCACGCTAAACGTGTAATCGATGAGGTCGATGTCGTCGCTGAACGGCGTTCTTGACTCAATGGAAAACCGCATGGAGTTGCGGTCTTCGTACCAGAGCAGCTCGGGAAGGTGATGATTCATGGTATGAGCAAGCATTTTGTTTAGTGACATAAATGATGTTTGCTCTGAATTTGGATTTCTGCATTTATTTGACCTAATGAAATCTTTTCCAAGATACCGCATTGCATGATGCTTTAATTCAGCAAATAATGATTTCCATATGAAATAATACGCAAAGAATGCAATTACTTTATTATTAATAGGAGTATACCGCAGATTACGGGATTCCAAGAAAAGTCTTTTAATTTCGGCATGTTTTATCAGATCAAACGCAAAATTGGCGAAATAGTCCGCGTATCCCGTAAACAGCTCGTCGCCGCCCTGGCCGTCGAGCAGGACCTTTACCCCGTTCTCTTTCGCGATTTTCATCACGCGGTACTGCGCGTAAATGCTGGTGGATCCGAACGGCACGTCCTGGTAATACACCAGGTCGTCCAGGTCGTCAAGGAGCGAGGCGGCGTCCGGAAAGGTCTTGTGCCACGTTGTTTTCGTGGCGTCCACCACGATTTGCGCCCATTTGCTCTCGTCAATACTATCGCCCGGATAGCACGCCGTGAACACCTTCTGCCGGTCGCCCACCGCGCCGATGGCCTCCTTCTTGAGATAATCGTTGACAATGCAGACAATCGACGACGAGTCCATGCCACCGCTCAGGCACGAGCCCACGGCAACGTCCGAGCGCAGGCGCAGCCGCACCGCGTTGAACACCAGCCCGCGCACGCGCTCGTTGATTTCCTCGAATCTCTTTTCCTTGAAACTTTCCCATTTGTCGTTGGTCTCCAGGCTGTAATACGCCCATGTCTTAAATTCACCTGAGGCAAGGTCAAACGTAAAAGCATGGGACGGTTTTAATTCTTCAATGCCGCCGAACATGCATTCATCGGGATTGTTCATCTGGTGCACAAGGTATTGGAACGCGGCCCTCTCGTTGATCCTCTTCTCCACAAACGGCAATTGCACAATGGCCTTCATCTCGCTCGCAAACAAAAACCAGCCGTTCTTCAAATAATAATACATCGGCTTCACGCCGAACCTGTCGCGGCTGCCGAAAAGCAGGTCCTTTCTCTTATCATAGATGACGAACGACCACATGCCGTTGAATTTCGCAAGACAATCCATGCCCCATTCAAGATAGGAATAAATAAGAACTTCAGTATCGCTTGACGTGTGAAACTTGTGCCCTTTTTTCTCAAGCTCGGCCCGGAGCTCGATATAATTGTAAATCTCGCCGTTAAAAACGAGCCACACGTTTTGGCCCCAATCGCTCATGGGTTGGTGCCCGGCGGGAGAAACGTCGATGATCGAAAGCCTGCGGTGGCCGAGAAAAAGCCGGGCCTTGCCGCTGAAATCGTCTATCGACCGGCCGGAAACAGCGCTATCTTTTCCCACAAGCGCGTGCACGATCTTCTGCTGCAAGTCAACGCCGATATATCCCTCGTCGTCGGGACCGCGGTGGCGCAAAAGGTCGGCCATGGCCTTGATATGGGAAGGATCGACAGGAGAGCTTTTGTTAAAGATGCCGGCTATGCCGCACATATAAGAGAGTTGAAAGGTTGAATAGTTGAAAAGTTGACGAGCAGACGGGTAAACGGGTTGACGAGTTGAAGAGCCAAAAGCAAACATGTCATTGCGAGCCCTTCGGCAAGCTCAGGGCAGGTTTCACGAAGCAATCTACCGTTGAAATTAAGAGTCGACGCGTTGGAGCGTTGATGCGTTAACAAATTGAATAGATGTTGACAGTTGACGGTTGACAGGTTACGACCTGTTTAAAAAAGAGTTGACCGAATCAAAAACCTTCGCGCGATGACAAGGCCCCTGGAGGTTTCTTTTAACGAGGGAAGACCGACCGGAAGCGTGCCCATGCCGACCGGATATCCGGCGTCGATGTATGTATTGTCAATAAACTCAAGGTCCTCGTTGTCGGCAAACTGCGGCATTGATGGGACCGCTTGCCGTATGTCCGAGTGAAGCTTCAGCGTCGCATGAATCCTGGGAACATGCAGATCATGCTCCTCGAAAAGCGCCTTGATGCTTTTCTCGATGCACTGCTGACGATGATAGAGGACTATGCTGGAAATAGTATCGTCCGCCTGCAGTTTTTCCGCCGCGGCCAGGTCGCGGCCTGCAAACTCAATCCATGGCCTGGTCTTTTCCTTCATATGAGCACGACACCGGTTTGCTGGACTTCCCTTATGAAATCGTTTTGGGTTTTCGTAACAGAGTCCCATTCGTCCCGCGTATACACGAGAACGTCAACAGGGACCTTTTCCCGCAGCGCAAGAAGCATGTTCGATATCCTCATCCGGTTGTCCAGCATTTCCGAATATGAACCCGAAATTCCTCTCTTTTTCAACACCACGATAAGGTCGACATCACTCTCCTCGGTTTGTATACCCCTTGCATAGGAGCCGAAAAGAATGGCACGCAGGACCTCCTTGCTGCCGCGGAATGCGGCCATAATTTCATTTTTTACATCTGCGGGCGGCATATGCACCCCTCTCCGATCGCGGTTGTTTGTCCGTAAAATAATTTCTCAACTTATCAACTCCTCAACTTTTAAACTTTATATCAGCCCCGCCACTATTTTCAGAAGCTTCTTCTTGTTTTCGTCCGCCGACAATTCGCGCGCGTGCGCGTGGCACCGGTTCTTGTAATATTCGATTTTCTCCTTTGTCAGCGCGCTGAGCTTCGCGGCCAGGTCCTTCGGGTCAAAGCTGTCCGCCACAACGCCGAGGTCGTATTTCTTAACGATCGCGGCCATTTCAGGCGAAGGGCCGATGGCAATGGCAAGGCGGGCCTGGATGAATTCGAAGAATTTGTTGGGAAGCGCGTGCTTGTAGTTGAAGTTGACAGGCTCCAGATAGAATAGACCTATGTCATACTTGTTGATCGTTGATGGGATGTCCTTCATGGGAACCGGGGGAACAAATGAGATACGACGGTCGGCTTTCGCTTTCTCTTTGAGCCGTGCAAGATATTGCGGGGCCGTTGACACTAATATAAGATCCAGCGAATACCTTTCGTCAAGGTGCTCCATTATTGAGAACATGTCCTCCAGTTTCCTGCTTGCAATTGCGCCGCCATGGTGGACCATCCTTATAAGGCCGTCAGAAACATTAGAGGGTGCGCAGTCCGCATATTCAGTTGCATTTGTAATGACCTGCGGCCTCACGCCGTAGCGCCCGTGGTACTCTTCGGCAATTCCATCGCAAACCGTGGCCATGGCTGATACTTTAGGGATGTATTTTCTACAAAGGTATTTCTTGTATGACATGAGAAGCAACCGCCATAGAAATTTATCCTCGAACTCTAAAGGCGCAAATTCGTGCGCGTCGAAGAGTACAGGACAGCCCTTTGCTATACGCAAAGCAAGGGGCAGCGCGTCAATATCATTGGCAATGACCAAAGAAAAAGCTTCTTTTTGCAGCGCCTTCCAATCTACCGTCGCCTGAAATTCCCACAGCCCAAAATGACGCCAATAATATGTCTCAAACAACATATATAGCTTTAAAAGGATGGCCTTTTTAATTTTTTCCAGAATGGTGCTTTGTCTGGTTTGTACGGGGAAATACCGCACATTTGCGATACCCGAATCGGACAAGCCCATGGTGCATACGTCGTAATTGTCTTTAAGAAAATTGATCTGGCGACTGACGCGTGGGTCGGAATGCAAATGGGAGAAGGAGATTATCAGTATTTTTTTCTTCATTGATAATAATAAAGGGAATGTTTTTTAAAACAGATAAAGATAATAAGGTTTACCGAGGAACTTTAAATGCAGGAATAAACCTCACAATGTATCAATATTAATTTTTCTATGGGATTAGGTGTTCAATATCTTTCTTTTCAGGGTAGGTGATAAGAACCGCCCGGTGGGGCCCGTGAAATACAAAAAGACTCCCAGCCGCAACCGCAGATGCACCGCCATCTTTAACTGCTTTTGAAAAATCCTCTATCTTTCCCGCCCCGCCCAATGCGACGACTGGAATGGTTAGCCTACTGGTAATGTCCTTTATTCCCTTAACATCATATCCTTCATAAGTTCCATCACGGTCTACAGAATACAAGATGATTTCGCCGGCGCCACGCTGCTGCACCTGCACGGCGTATTCATGTGCGGCAATGCGTTTAGGCTTCTTGTGAATATAATCAAATACTTGAAGGTGACCAATGAGGTCTCTCTTCATGTCAATACATACCACAACACTCTGTGATCCGCAAATGTCTGCAGCCTTGGTAATAAATTCAGGATTGCTCAGAGCATAGGAATCAATAATGACTTTCTCAAACCCCAGACTTAATATTTTCCGGACATATTCGAGATTGTTTATGCCTCCTCCATAGGCAAGAGGCATAAATGCTTCTTTACTAACTTGGTCAAGCAGATTAAAATTTGGAGGTTTTTTAAGCAGAGATGCTTCAATATCAATAACTGCCAGTTCATCCACTTCTTTGTCGTTAAATATCTTGATTGCATTGATCGGATCGCCGACATAGGTTGCCTTGTTAAATCGTACCGTCTTTACAAGGCCACCGTTTTTTATCAAAAGCGAGGGGATAACCCTGGTTTTTATCATGCTTAAAGTTCCACAAAGTTTTTGATTAGATTCAACCCGAATTTATGGCTTTTTTCAGGATGAAATTGCGTGGCGAAAATGTTTTCATGCTGAATCGAAGAAACAAATTCAATGCCGTACGTGGTCGTTGTAAGAACATCCTCTTTGTTCGCACAATTTACATGGTAAGAATGAACAAAATAAAAGCGGGATTCCTCCTGCAAGCCCAACAACAACGGGGACGCCTTTTTTTGAACAACGGTATTCCACCCCATATGGGGTATTCTCAAATTGAGTTCCGATGAAAACTTGAATCGAATTGTTTCAGCTTTTATCCAACCGAACCCGGGCAAGGTTCCCTCTTCACTACACAGGGTAATCAATTGTATCCCGAGACAGATGCATAAAATCGGTATTTTATCCTCGCATACTCGTTTATTGAGCACATCGGCTATTCCAGTTTCCTTCAGCTTTTTCATGCCATTATCAAACGATCCAACGCCGGGAAGTATCAATTTTGTTGCCCGAGTTATTGTTGAAAGATCGGAGGATATTTCCGAAGCACCTCCTGCTTTTCTTACCATGTTATGAAGCGAGCCGGTGTTTCCCATACCATAGTCGATAACAACGATCATGAAGTACTCTTTTCATTTCTGCGCAGAAACCGAATTATCCTGCGCCCCAGCGATTCAAACCATGTATCGTGATAATGCGGATAGTCCATATAGGTTTTAGGAGGCAATGTCATAATTTGTTCGAATTCTTCCCGCGATATTCCGAATTTATTGATAAGATAATGAATATCCTCTTCAAGGGCTTTTGCGGAATACAGAGGTTCTTTTATAATTTCAAGAGCCTTATCACGTGTTATCTGGCCCGCGCAAATCAGACTGGAAAGATGGGCTTTTCTTTTATCATATCCGAATTTAGTCGGTAAAATGTATGATTGATAAATTTTTGTATAGTTCGATTCGTGATGCTTCTGGCCGTAATCCCTAAACCCAATTTTTTCCATTAGATATTTTTTTGCTTTTTCCTTGTCATATTCGAGATAATCCAAGAAGCTTATCCATTCGATCTTTTTGACGAGACTGTAATAGTGTTGTTTGGTTCTGCTTCGATGAGGAAACGTTTTTAACGGCACGGTCCCAAAGATATGATGTACGCTTTTAATGTATTTCCAGTCGGAATGCCCTTGCGACCAAGCCCGAGGAAGAATCGATTCAGATGCAATGTTGACACCAGCGAGTATATACCGGACGTTCTTTTTGTCTGCTAATTGACATAGAATAGATACAATTGCATGATCGGAAGGTATTTCCGAATCGGGAGTGGAGGCCTTTAAAAAACTGAGCTGCAGGTCCTTGAATTCCTCCCAGTTGATGACATGGGTGAAAAGATCAATGTCCAGTTTCTTGCAGATGTTTTCTATATTTTTTACCGACAGTTCCGAGTCCCATCCGTTATCAAGATGCACCGCCAAGGGCCGTAGCCCCGACTCCTTTACTTTGTAAGCAACATAGCTGCTATCAACACCGCCGCTAAGGCCGATGATACAATCATATTTCTTGTTTCTTCCGCTTTGTTTAATTTTTGCGACAAGCTGCTCCAGACATTTTTGTTTTTCAGAAGGCGCCAGACAATAGGGCTTTGAATTCAATTGAGCAAAAGCGACCTTGCAATGATTGCAAATACCGGATTCATCAAATTGGATGTCAGGGTCGGTGGTGTCCATGATACAACGATTACATATGAGATATGGCCGATTCAAAATCTACCCCAAACTGTTTTTATTAAATGTATTAGTTTTTGATCTAATTCCAAGGCGCCTTAATTGAATTGAAAATATCGCTTTGGTTTGCATAAGGTAATCATATACTAATCTGCAAAGCAGTATTGTCGCAACTGATAACGTAATAAAAACAGAACGCGTTCCCAGGTGAGCATACCTTACCGATTCATAAAATAGATTTATCTTTCGTAATTGGAATGAAAGGTAACTTACCAGAACCGTTTTAGAACCATCGGCGCTATGACGAGGCTTTCCTTTAAGATGAATTCTGTTGAACCATAAAGGCGATTCACCTACTTGAACATACCCTCCACACGCAAGGAAAAATACCAGCACAGGATAGGCACAATTCATTGGGATCTTTGAGTTTATCCACCACCAAATCGGTATCTTAATGTTTTTTATTAATTCTCTGCGGTGCAGCCCGTAAATAAACGCATCGTTATAGTAGTAACAGAATTTTGCTATTCGCAAAAAGGCGCTCTTGCCTGAATAATCGAAACTTTGAGTATGTCCGATTGCCTTGTTATCTTCATCGATATAAAGAAAGGGACAAAATGCGCTTGTGGCTTGCTCGTTGCGTTTTAAAGCATCAAACAATGTGCTAATAAATTTGCTATCCCACAGGTCGTCTGAAGCTGCCCACATAAAGAATTCTCCTGTCGCATGACTCAGGAGATACATAAAGTTAGCTTGCGGGCCGACATTTGCAGATTGTCTAATATACCGAATTCGGCTGTCCTTCGCTGCGTACGCCTTGCAGATCTCCCCCGTTCTATCGGTTGAGGCGTTGTCGGAAATGATAAGTTCGAAATCTTCAAACGATTGGGCTAAAAGAGAATCCAGGGCATGTGAAATATATTTCTCATCGTTGTACACCGGCATGCCAATACTAACACCGGGCAACTTTGAATTACTGTTTGTTTCCGAATACATACTCAAGTCTCTTTTGTAGATTTATGAAGCCCAATACCCGTTGCCTGATATACGGTAATGAAACCACACATGCCGTTAGTGTAAGAGTTAATGCCGCACCGATTATAAAAAGCTCCGGCCATGCGCGTAAGTTACGGGGCATAAACCACCAGCACAATCCAGAAACAGCAAATGAGACCAAGAAAGGAAAGCCGATATCTACAAGATACCACTGCCGTAATTCTCCCTTTAATATCCGGTTGTGAATAATTGGAGCCGAGATCAGCATACAACCAAAATTTAGGGTTACCCAGGCCCACGCTGCACCGATGCCACCAAAATGGGTAGCCAGGAAAAAAATGGCCGGAACCAAAACGATAGCAGATAATAAATTCTGATAGAACCCGAGTTTCACCCATCCATGAGCAACAGTCATGTCATAGGGTATGCCCATCAAGCTGTTGAAAACCGAGCCCATGACCAATATGCTTGCAATAGGGTATGTCATAAGGGCTATTGTTTCGTTTTGTGTCCACATGAATATCAATTTGTACGAAAACAATGCGATTATTGCAGATACAGGTAAGACAACCGCTGATACAAGCTGACACCCTTGATGATAGAGTGTGCGCAGTGCTTTTTCGTCCCCCTTCGCCACGAGGGCCGAGAAACGCGGCAAGAAAGCGTTAAATATTGAAGAGCCAGACATCCTTGTGGCAATGTTGATTTGATTAGCGAGAGTATAATAGCCGAACATATTCAACGGAAGTATTTTGCTCAAGATCACTTTGTCAATTTGTGAAATGAGAAATGTGACGAATGCGGTCGCGCTCATTCCTGCTGTGAAGCGCCAGACCCTTCTGAGCAACCGGACATCAAAACGGACTAAACGTGTTCCTTGTGGCATGTATTTCCAAAACATAATAGTAATAAAAATAACCTGCAAAATGCTAACAAATATCTGCCAATAAAAAAACGCGGTAAGCGTAGGAGAGATGATCCAAAGAACCAGTATAGCGCCAACGCTGCGAAATGTGCCTAATGACGCCGTAAACATATTAAGAGATACTTGACGCTCAAGGCCCGACAGTCCCCCCGAGTACAAACCAATAGGCCACTGCAGTGAGATTGTGATTCCCATGAGCACAATTGACTGCTGTACCACCTGGATTGAGACATTTTTAGCATTAACCCAATTTGTTGACAACCAGGAGGCGGCAAAATATATCCCAATCCCGATAATGATGCCAACACACCAATACACAATCTCGAGCGTTCGAGCCAAGTCCCGCGATTCATCGGAACGATCCGGATGCACTGAAAAGCGTGCCATCTCGCGATTCATGGTTGCGCTCAGCCCAAAGTCAAGAAGAGAAACAGTCGCTTGAATTGTTGAAAAAAAGCCGATTAAACCATATGCCTCTATGCCGAGAAATGAGATATAGAAAGGAACAAAAATCAAACCGATCAGGAGTGACCACCCCTTGCCGAAGAAGTTTGCAAGGACGTTATACTTCAACATAAAGCATTGCTAATATTATTGATGATCGTAGTTTTTAACAGAAAGAAAGATGTAGGAAAAGAAGTTCTTTTTAATAAGATTCCTTATTTCCTGTAGAATTCGCAAACCCCACCAATCACCCTTTCAATATATTGCGGCTTCATGTTTGAATGTAACGGCAGCGTCAGCACCTCTTTTATCACACGGTCGGTCACGCTCATATCACCATGCCTGCTGCTTTTGTAGAAGGTATGCTTATGCACCGGCACAAAATGGATCCCCGTATCGATGTCCTTTGTTCTTAGAAAGTCAATAAGTTTTTCCCGCTTGCCGTCAAGTACTCTTAAACTGTAAATGAACGGAGAGACATTAGAGAAATCGGTTTGCGGCACCTTCACTCCTTCAAGAGACTTGAAGGCCTCATTGTACGCCTTGCATACGCGCCTACGGCTCTCAATGAACTCATCCACGCGCTTGATTTGCGAAATGCCAACACTTGCAAGGATATTGGTCATGTGGTAGCGAAAGCCCTGGCAAACAACGTCGTAATCCCATGCGCGCTGGTTCTTATACCGCAAGGTCGTATCTTTGTCAACCCCAAGAAGGCGCAAATGTCGCAGTTGCTCCATTTCCTTTTCAGAATTCACAACCACCGCGCCACCGTCTATCGAGGTAATCACTTTGACCGGGTCAAAGCTGAAGCATGCAATGTCGCCAAAACTCCCTATCTTCCTACCGTCGATAGTCGATCCAAAGGCGTGACAGCAGTCTTCCACCACCCTCAAGTTGTGTTTCTTGGCCAATTTGTATACCCCGTCAATGTCACAGGGGATGCCCGCAAAATGGAGCGGAATTATTGCCTTGGTCTTTTTCGTAATCAGCTCTTCCGCTTTTTCGCAATCAATGCCAAGGTTGTCATCGTTAATGTCGCACATCACTACCTGCCCACCTGTGGCTGTAATTGCCTGATGGTCCGCAACGTAATTGAACGACGGGGTGATTACCTCGTCGCCGGGCTTCACCCCGGCGGCAAGAAGGCCTATGTGCAAGGCGGATGTCCCGGTATTGGTGGCGAGGACTTTCCTTGTTGTCAAACCGATGTACCCGGCAACCCGGTCTTCGAACTCTTTTGTAAAGGCGCCCATGCCAAGCCATCCCACCTCGAAAGCGTCGGCAAGATGTTTGTGGGTGTCAGCGCTGATGTGGGGGACAAAGACGGGTATTTTTTCCATCTGTATTTATCCTAATCTTTAACGCACTTGAGAAAACCGCCAGGTCCTACAGTAATTTGTAGTTTCGCTTCCATGTCGGTATCAACTTGGAATCTATCATTTTTCTTTATGAATTCTTCAACCGCCGTCTTGGGGTTGTTCCCTTTGTCCCAAGGCCTGTCAGAAAAATATCCCTTGGGCATATCTTCTATGATTGTATCAAAAACAACCAAGTAGCTCCCTTTTTTCACCAATCCTGAATACAATTCCAATTCCTTAAATACATGTTCATGGGTATGATTTGAATCGAGTACTAGCAATATCTTCTTCTTGCCTTTGGCAAGATTATACACTTGTTTCGCTATTGTCTCATCAATGGATGATCCTTCAATCATGATAATTCGCTTATAAAACTTGTGCCTTTCAATTTCAATTCTGTTATGATTACGGATATCTATATCTATGCCAAGTACCGTTCCGTTATTTCCCAGCAACTCCAGCATTGAGGCGTAAAAGATCAACGAGCCACCATGAGCGATTCCCGTTTCAATGATAAAATCCGGCTGAACATTCCATATGATTTCCTGCATTGCAACGATATCTTGTGGGAATTGTATAATAGGTCTTCCTAACCACGAGAAATTGTAGGAATACTTGTGGCGGGATGCTTCCGCAATCCACCTGTTAGACAATTCTTTGAGCGCTTTATCGTTTTTTAGCTCATTGATGTATGCAGATTTTTCTTTTTCAAAGTCAGAATTCATTCCAATCATCCTTTTTTCTTCATAATAACCATTTTTATCGGGCTCACGTCTCCAAGCCAAGGCAATCTTACTGCAAGTTTGTGAATATCATGGCTGTAGTCCGGCTTTTCATCGCGCATTTGACACATTGAAGAGTAAATAACTCTCGTTGCAAAATAGTAGGAACTTGAAAAGTTGCAAAATCTAACGCTCTCAAATAGTCTTTTCACCTTCTTACAAAACTCATCTTCCAGGAAAAACAAATTATGCCAGCGAACAGGAATTTCCGACAAACCCATCACACTTCGCATTTTATTCATGGCATTCTGTCCGTTTATAAAATTCTCTATTGCAATGAAATGTCCCCCCGGTTTTAGCAAAGACTCTATTTGTCGAATTGCATCATATTGCCTCTTGGCGGAATCAAGGTTGATCAAACATCGATCAGTAATAATAGCATCAAACTTGTTGCCCCTGAAAATAGTAACTAGCTTTTCTACATTTCCAATTCTAAACTTTACATTGAAGAAGTCATTCTTTGAGTCCTCTAGGCTATGTCTTGCAGCCTTTATCATGTTCGAACTGTAGTCAACGCCAACAAATCGTATATTGGGAAATTTTTGGGCAATTCTCAAAGTAGAATAACCGTCACCGCATCCAGCATCCAGAAGTGTTCCTCGTGAGATATGAATACCTTTAATAGCCTGAATCAAAGTGGCTATTTCTAGCTCCCGCAAGTACACATCATTGGTCGTAGCAGTGGGATTCAATGCGTTTTCTTTGGCTCTCTCATCCCAGTATTGTTTGATCTTCTTGTTCAACCACTATTCCTTCCAAAAAGTTGGTATTCGCTGTCTTTCTTCGAAATAATTATCTGACTGGACAACCATTTTATCCCGATCTCAGGATCATCCCACCTCATCCCCCTCGCGCTCTCCTCATGATAATATTCTCCCATCATATAAAATACCTCAGCATCATCCTCAAGCGTCTGGAACCCGTGCGCGAAACCCTTAGGCACATAGAGCATGCTGTGGTTCTTCGCGCTCAGTTCGGCACCGTACCATTTCTTATAGGTGGGCGAATTTGGCCGAATATCCACGATAACGTCGAAGATTGATCCGCGTACGCAAGAGACTATCTTTGCTTCTTCATGCGGAGCGGCCTGGTAGTGCATGCCCCGGAGCGTGCCCTTTTTCTTGTTATAGGATATATTGCATTGGACGCAGGCGAAATCAATGCCGTGCTTCTTGAACTCATCTGTGCAGAACGTGCGCGCAAAAAATCCGCGCTCGTCCTCCACAGGTTCCAATTCAATGAGAAACGCTCCGGCGAGGCTTGTAGAAGTAAACTTCACGGTATGATCTCCAGCTGCGGTATTGCGACAACGAACTTCGCGCCCCATTCCTTTACAAACGCAATTTGACCCATAATTTCATCCTTAATATTCCACGGCAAAACAAAAACAATATCAGGCTTTGTCTCCCGGATTCTGTCCGGAGAATAAATCGGAATGTGGGAACCCGGGAGAAACATGCCCTGTTTGTGGGGGTTTCTGTCTACGGTGTAGCCGATTAGGTCCGTGCCGATGCCGCAGTAATTGAGAAACGTGTTTCCCTTTGCCGGTGCTCCGTAGCCGGCGATTGATTTCCCTTTCTTTTTCGCGTCTTTCAGGAACGCGAGTGAATCCTGTTTTATTTTCTGCGCGCTTTTTTCGAACCTTTCGTATGTTTCACTTTTGTCCAGCCCATGTTCTGTTTCTTTTTCCGCGATCCGACCGACCGTTTCTTTTATGTCAAACCTCGGGCAATTGTTGTGCGCCGCGTACACGCGGAGCGATCCGCCGTGCGTGGGAAGCTCCTCCACGTCAAAAATACGGAGGCCGAATTCCTCGCACAGTGGAATCAGCGCCGTAAGGCTCAGGTACGAATAGTGCTCGTGGTAGATGGTGTCGAACTGGCAATCTTGAATCATCCGGAGCAGGTGCGGAAACTCGAGGGTTATCACGCCGTCGGGCTTGAGCGCCACGGGCAGTGCCTGTACGAACCCGCGGATGTCCGGGTTGTGGGCCAGCACGTTGTTACCTATTATCAAGTCGGCCATTTTCCCAGAGGCGGCTAGCCGGAGCGCGCAGGGGGCGTTGAAGAAGCACACGTCGGTGGGGATCCCCTGTTCCCGGGCGGTGCGGGCCGTCCCTGCCGCGGGCTCGATCCCGAGCACCGGGATGTTCTTCTCTTTGAAGTATTGCAGGAGGTACCCGTCGTTGCTGGCAATCTCAATCACCTGGCTTGAACCGGAAAGGCCGAGCCGTCTGGTTATCATGTCGGCGTAGCGTTTGCAGTGGTCGAGCCACGTGGTTGAATACGACGAAAAATAGGCGTACGATTCGTTGAAGATGTTCGATGCCGTTTCGCATTCAGGCACCTGGACAAGATTGCATTTTTTGCAGTGGTAAACGTCAAGAGGATAGACTGGCTCCTCCTCGCTCAGGGCCTCACGCGTGACATACGCATTCGACAGCGGCTGTCTGCCGAGCGACATAAAAGGTCCGGGCAAAGGAGTCCTGCAGGCGCGGCAGAGAAGTTTTGAGATGTTGTTTGACAACATAAGTCGTCTATTTCTTCTTGCCTATTCTCTTTTCGAAGGATCTAATCCTCTCTGTCCTGTCCTTAAAAAGCTTTTCCCCACGGGCGTTTTCCATTGTCTTATATTCATCTACGGTATTCCTGATTGCTTCCCTGAATGTAAAGACCCTTTTCCACCCAAGGGACTGGGTCGCTTTCGTACTGTTCAATTGTAAAAACATTGCTTCTTTCGATCTAGGCTTCCTAGGGTCAAGAAACTTGACGGTTCCTTTGCCCCATTCTGCCACAAGTTCGTTAACAAGTTCTTCAACCGTCCGGCTCTGGCCTGGTGATGACCCGAAATTCCAGGCGCCGGAGAAATCCCGTCCATACTCAGAAAGCGAGGCTCCCAAGAGCAGGTAACCATACAACGGCTCAAGAACATGCTGCCACGGCCGCACCGAATGCGGGTTTCTAATCACAATGGCATTGCCACTTCTTAGCGCCCGGATGCAATCCGGCACAATGCGATATTGCGCAAAATCACCGCCGCCGATCACGTTTCCCGCGCGTGCCGAAGCCACTGCTGCATTGGAATTTTTCGCGAAGAACGACCGTACGTACGATTGTGTTATCATTTCAGCAGCCGCTTTTGAGCCACTGTATGGGTCATGTCCGCCAAGCGGATCACTCTCTTTAAAGGCAGCGCCATGCTCAGGATTTTCGTAAACCTTGTCCGTTGTAATCACCACCGCGGCTTTTATTGATTTACAAGCACGAACCGCTTCCAAAAAATGCACCGTGCCCATTACATTTACGTCAAATGTTTCTACCGGATTTCTATAAGATTCCAAAACAAGCGGCTGTGCGGCAAGATGGAAAGCGAGATCGGGCTTTGCGCTGCGCATGAGTTTTTCGAGCTTGCGCGTGTCCCGTATGTCTCCGTTCACATGTTCAATTTTCCGGGCCAGGGCACAGGCTTCAAAATGCTCGCCTTTTTTCGCCGGAAGCGCGTACCCTATTATACGTGCGCCAAGCGAAAGGAGCCACAGGCAGAGCCACGACCCTTTGAACCCGGTGTCGCCGGTAATAAAAATTGATTTTCCTTTGTAAAAGTCTAGCGCCATACTTTCCAGAAAGCCTTGCCGGTGTTCCAAAGATCGTTCAGATAGTCCATGTCGCGCAGCGTGTCCAGACATGCCCAATGGCCGGTATGTTTCCAGACCATGAGCTCGCCTTCACGCGCGAGGGCCTCAAACGTTCCGCTTTCGAGGTCGCAGTCTTCGCAGTCGGAAAGCCGTTCAAAAATCCTGCGGTTCAATACCATGTAGCCGCCGTTGATGAATCCCGGCGCATCATTAGGCTTTTCGCTGAAACGGGTCACCTCGTCGCCGTTTATCTTAAGTTCACCGAAACGTGAGGCAATGTTCACACCGGTGAGCGTGGCGATTTTGCCGTGCTTCTGATGGAATTCGATGACGGCCTTGATGTCGACGTCACAAAGCCCGTCGCCGTATGTCAAGCAAAAATCATCGTCGGATATGTATTTCTCAATTCGTTTGAGACGGGCGCCTTTCAGCGCTTTTTCTCCGGTATCTGCAAGTGTGACGCGCCAGCCGTCCTCATGGTGCGCTGAGTGGATCGAAGAGGAACGCGTTCCAAGTTCTATAGTAAAATCATTGTTCAGGTATTCGTAGTTGTAAAAGTATTCCTTTATCATCTTACCCTTGTACCCGAGCGCGAGCACAAAATCCTTTATGCCGTGATGTGCGTATATTTTCATGATATGCCAAAGTATGGGTTGCGCGCCAACATCTACCATGGGCTTAGGCCTGAATTCCGTTTCTTCACGTAAACGGGTTCCCAAACCGCCGCACAGAATTACTGCTTTCATGTTCGTTCCTTTTCTATCATTTCTTATTAGTTTTGATTTCTCGCTGATTATTTATTTCGAAGCATCCCCATCACCATGTTTTTCAATTCTTTTTTATACGCCTTCCCGCCCGCCCCGCCGATCACCGGCATTCTCTTCCCTTTCAGGTCCATTGCGCCGTCCTCCCTTAAAAATCCGCGGTCAAATTTTCTTTCAACTTCCCGGCCCTTTTCAACCGTCGGCCTTTCAACTCCTCAACTTTTCTCCGCGTTCTCCGTGTCTCCGTGGTGTGTCTTTTTGTTTTGCTTTCAACGTTCAACTTCCAACTTTTTTTTTCTTCATCGACCGTCGACCGACAACCTTTTAACCAATCAACCCTTTATTCTTCATTGGGGCTCATCCCGGAAACAAGCACCCTGCCGAAAGCGCTATGCAGTTGTCGCCGATGGTCCTGTTAGACGCGCCCCCATACAACACGATTGATCGTGCGAGCCGGTCCCGGCGTCCGCCGAGCGACCCGGCAAAGGCGTCAAGGTTTTTTGCGTCTACGGGCATCACGGTTGAAGACGCTTTCATTTCACAGGCCACGATGCGGTCGTCCTTTTCGATAATAAGATCAACTTCCTGGCCTCGATTGTCCCGCCAGTAATAGGCTTTTCTCCGTAACGGATCCATTGCGGTCCATGCATGAAAAGTCTGGAACAGCGCCTGCTCGAACCAAAGTCCCATGTCCGGTCTTTTTGGGATGTCGGCGGGGGATCTGAGGCCCGCGAGCCAGCCGGCGAGGCCGCAATCGTTCCAAAAAAGTTTTTTCGCCTTTACCAGTGATTTTGTCCGGTTGACCGCATACACGGGAAGACGGGAGATTTGATATCCCGCTTCGAGAAGATTAAGATACCGGTGGCATGTGGATTGGGGAATTGCCGCGTCACGGGCGATTTCGGATTGGTTGATGGGCCGTCCGGTACGCAGCGCCGCAAACCGCATCACTTTCTGAAAATCGGGCAACTGGTCGATCTGGGAAATGTGGCGGAGGTCGCGCTCCAGATATGCCTGCACATAGCCGGTAAACCAGAAATCCCTGTCTTCGGATGAAGCGGCCGTCACTGAAGAATAAAATCCCCCCTTGAGCAGCCAGGGGTGCCACTGGGGCGTTGAGCCCGGCCACTCGCGCGAGGAAAAGTCCGGCTCAAAAAGCCGGTCGATCAGTCCGGGCATTGCGGCATCGGAAACAAACTCAGCCGGGCAAAAGGGCATAAGCTCAAGGTACACCGCCCTTCCGGCCAGGCTGTCGGACACGGATTTAAGCAGCAGCATGTTCGTTGAGCCGGTCAAAAGAAACGATCCGTTTTTCCTGAATGAATCCACGTACTTTTTAATGGACATAAAGATCCCGGTAGCACGCTGTGCCTCATCGAAGGTGACCGGCGCGTCGGCAAAAAGTGACTCGGGGTTTTCATTCGCCTGGGCAAGTATTCCGAAATCATCAAACGAGCGGTATGCCCGCCCCCGGCCCGGCAAAAGGTCACGGACAAGCGTTGTCTTGCCGGATTGCCGCATGCCCGTAACAACGACGACGGGCATGGCCCCAAGGGCCTTTACGCAACGCCCCTCCATCCATCTTCTGATTCTATTCATAGTGTGAATAAATTTAATTCATGGCGTGAATAAATTGTAAATAAGGCTCTTTTTGTCTCCGTGGTGAATCTTCTTCTTTGCGTTCTTTGCGAGAGGTTTTTCAACATTCCAACTCTTTTTTCCTCTTAAACGAGCTCCCGCGGTGCCGTAATCACTTCCGCGTAAAAATCATTAAAACGTTTTTCATCGACCGGCTCCCACAACTCTGGAAATGCGATTGATTTTGTCTTCACCGCTTTCGGCCCTTGTTCGACCATTTACATTTTCTCCCCTCTTCTTATCGTCCAGAAATCGTCCGACAGCTCTCTTGACCCCAGGTATTCATACGGCATGGTGAAATACCCCTTGATGCCCCACGCGGGGCCCCACGAATTCCTGATGGTAAAGCGCTTGGCCGCGTCGTCGTAGCCCACGGCGAGAACGGCGTGTCCGCCCAGGCTGCGCTCGGTCGTCTTGGGCATGTTCACGATGCCGGTCTTTGCCACCTGCTGCGATTCGAACGATTCGTACACGGTGAAGCCGAACACGAACGGGAACCCGGTTGCCAGGCACGCGCGCATATGGTCTATGGTGTCGAGCCGCTGGTACGACGTGATCTGGTGCTGCGCGCCGTCCTTGTAGCACGCGGCCGAGGGCTTTGCCGTGAACTTCGATATCACGTAGGGCCATTTGGCTTCGGCGCAGCAGCCCTGCTTGGCCAGGGTCTTGATGCCGTCGCGGATCATGGCGCCCGAGTCCTGGTTCACGGTGTGTTCCAGGCTCCGCTCGTTGTAATACACGAAGAGCCTGCTCATCTGCACGGGCGCGAGCCTGTCTTTTTTCTCGAGCGCCTCGAGCGCGGACGTGAGCGCGTGCGCGGAGCAGGCGCCGAGCTGTCCCTGGTTTTCCACCGGCGGGCAGATGCCCTGCAGGTCGGCTTTTGGCGGCAGCGTTGCCGGCACCTGGTACACGAGGGAATATTTCACGTCGCGGGCGTCGGGCAGGTCTGGTTTCCAGCCGTACTTTCTGTACTTCGGTTTTGCGGGCATTATTCCTCCTTCATGATAATTTTATATGGAATTAAAAAGGGTGTTGTTACTTGTTATAAGCAAATTCAAGAAAAATCCGGGCGCCCCGCCGTCAACTGTCAACAGTCAATTTTTTCTCAACTCCTCAACCTTTCAACCAGTATCTTCACGATTTTCTCAGCCGCCTTGCCGTCCCCGTACTCGGCGATGGTTTTCCGCTTTTTGTTTGGCCCCGTCATTTTTTCCACTGCGTCAAGCACCGATTCCACGGTCATGTCTTTTGGGGTCCTGTTCCACCCGGCGGCCACGGTCTCCACCCATTCGGTCTCGGCGCGCAGCGTGACGCACGGCACCTTGTGGAAATACGCCTCCTTCTGCACGCCGCCCGAGTCGGTCACGATGAGCTTGGCGCCGCTTTCCAGGCGGACCATGTCGAGGAACCCGGCGGGCCCGGTCACCGTTATTTTTTTCAAAAATTTTCCGAGCCCGAACGAGCCTACCATCTTTTTCGTGCGCGGGTGCATGGGGAAGACCACGGGAACATCGGAGGCGATCCGGTCCAGGCTCGCGAGGATGCCCGCGAGCGCCGCCTTGTCGTCGGTGTTTTCCGCCCGGTGCACGGTGACGAGGACATATTCCCGGGGCGCCAGGCCCAGCGCGTCCAGAACGGCGCTCCCTGCCTTTGCCTTTTTCGCGAACAGGACCGCAGCGTCGTACATCACGTCTCCGGTGTTGAACACGTTGCGGGTGATCCCTTCCCGTTTCAAATTGGCGGCCGCGGTTTTCGTGGGGCAGAAGAGAAAGGTTGACAAATGGTCTGCAACCACCCGGTTGATCTCCTCGGGCATTTTCCTGTTGAACGAGCGGAGGCCCGCCTCCACGTGCCCGACCGGCACGTTCAGCTTTGCCGCTGCGAGCGCGCCCGCGAGCGTGGAGTTCGTGTCGCCGTAAACGAGCACCGCGTCGGGCTTTTCGGAAACGAGAAGCGGCTCGAGCCGCTTGAGCATTTCGCCGGTTTGTCCGCCGTGGCCGGCGCTGCCCACCTCCAGGTTGTGCCGCGGCGCCGGGATTTCCAGCTCGTCGAAAAACACCTGCGACATGTTCGCGTCGTAGTGCTGGCCCGTGTGCACCAGGATTTCTTCCACACCGCCGTGCTTTTTAAACGCCCGCGACACGGGCGCGGCCTTGATGAACTGCGGCCGCGCGCCGATGATGGTGATGATTTTTTTCACTGAATTTTCTCTATGAATTGAATAAAGGGCCCGGCGTTCCCCCGCTTCGCGGGGCCGGCCGTCCTTCCGGTCTCGCCTTCGGGTGCTTCTCCCTCGTCAGGGATTTCCAGGAGGGGCCACAAGGTCCGGTTTCTTTCTTCTAATTTTCAACTTCTTCTCCGTGTCCTCTGTGTCTCTGCGGCCATCATCTTGCCTTCAATGCGTGAGCAGGTTGTACTTTACAATACACCACAACGCCCTCACGCCGTCCAGCACGCCGATCTTCTTTCCCTCCTCGTAGGTGCGGCCCGAATACGAGATGCCCACCTCGTACACCCGGCAGCGCAGCCGCGCGACCTTCGCGGTTATTTCGGGCTCGAACCCGAAACGGTTTTCCCTGATTTTGATCTTGGCGATGATTTCCCTGCGGAACATCTTGTAGCAGGTCTCCATGTCGGTGAGGTTCATGTTGGTGAACACGTTGGAGGCGAACGTGAGGAACCGGTTGCCGAGGTAATGGGAATAATACAGCACGCGGCGCTCGTCCGTGGTCATGAAGCGCGAGCCGTACACCACGTCGGCCCTGCCGTCCAGGATGGGCCCCAGCAGCTTGCCGTATTCGTCGGGGTTGTATTCGAGGTCGGCGTCCTGCACCACCACCACGTCGCCGGTCGCATGGGTAAACCCGGTGCGCAGCGCGGCGCCCTTGCCCATGTTTTTTTCGTGGCGCAGCACCTTCACGCGCTGGTCCTTCACGGCCGCGAGCGCGTCGGCGGTGCCGTCGGCCGAACAGTCGTCCACCACGATCACCTCGCGGTCCACGCCCGGCGGCAGGGGCGCGTTAAGCACCCGCGAAAGCAGCGGGGCGATGGTGCGTTTCTCGTTGTAGCAGGGAATGACGATGGAGAGCATCATGGCTGATCCCACGTGAAGAAGTAATAAATGAATTTCTGGAATTCAAGGAACGCCGCGCGCCGCAGCGGGCCGTACATCCACCAGGTCTGGTAGGTGTGCCGCGTCACGCCGTAACGGTCGTAGGGCACCGGAAGATAATAGAACCGGCAGCGGTCGCCCTTGTATTTGCGCGTAATTTCCATGCGGATCCTGCGCATGTGGAACGGCGTGCTCACGAGCCCGATGGCAAGCGGCCGGGCCGCCGAATAGTCCCCGCCGTCCGCGATTTTGCTTTTGGCCCAGCCCGCGATGTACCACGCCTCCGAGTTCGTGTTGCGGCACGTGTCGACGATGTAGATTCTCGAAGTGTCAAGGCCCTTTTTCCCAAGCGGGCCGGCGATTTTCTTTGACGGGTAGCTGATGAGCCACTGCGAGCGCGGATACCGGCTGAACAGCTCCTTCGAATAGATGATCCGGGCCGTCTCGCCGGCAAAGGTGAACACCGCGTCGAGCGACGGCGGCAACGGGTCGCTCACCACGAGCCACAGGGCGAGGTTGCAATAGGCGTACGCGGCGACGGCCGCGGCGACGGCCGCGCTGGCGATGACGAGCCAGGATTTTTTCATTTTGACCGACAGAAAGGGCACCCGGAAAGTAACAAAGTGACAAAGATGCAAAGTGACAAAGTATAAAACTCAACAGGCATATTTTCTAAACCTCTCAACTCCTCGACTTTTCAACTATTCAACTGCTTATCTGTGTCCTCCGTGTCTCTGCGGCAAGTCTTTTTTTCAACTCGTCAACCCGTTTGCGCGTCTGCCCGTCTGCGCATCCACGCATTTACGCATCAACGCTCTAACGCTTTAGCTCTTCGAGCTTTCATTTTCAACATATTGAATGATGGAATCGGCAAGTGATGAAATGCCGCTGAAGCGCTTTGAGTGAATTTTCAACGAGTTGCTGGACATGAAATCCTATGACGTCGTCCGCCACGTCCTTGTCCATCGACAACTTCTCTACCAGGACCGCGTCTTGCCGAGCTTTCCTGACAAGCAAACGCGCAAAATCAATGTTTTTTTTTCATACAGAACTTTCCCTTCTTTCAGGATGCTGTTGAAGAGAGTCCCGGACACCTCGCCCCACTCGTGGAATACCTGGGCGCTGTGGACGACGATGTCAACCGGTATCCTGAGCGGGCTTAGGGCACGCCTGAGCCTTACCGCCTCGGTTTTTTTTTGTGCGTACAAACTCCGCCCCCGTCGGCGGTACTTTAAAAAAAGTCCTGCCCTCCTTTAGATGCAACCTTTGAATGTCTAAAATCCAATCCCGCGCTTAAGCGGGCCTGCTTACAATATTATATATATGAATTATGTCTGTCAAAAGAAACCCAAAAAAGAAAATCAATCCGCCGGATCCTTTTTAGTCTTTAAACTTCCAACTTTCAACCCGGCGCCCTTGCCTCTCTCATCAACAGGTAAAATACTCAATTATACCACGGATAAGATATAATACATTCAATCCCGATTAATTTCAACAGTAAAATCAATATCTTGCGGGAGGCATGTTAAGGAAGGCCCTCTTATTTAAGTAACGGGCTTAACCATGGACGCGTCAATGCTCATCGAGGCCTGGCCAAGACCGGTCACCGACAGAAATAGCCTGTCTGATTCCTGCACTCGTGAAATGGTTCCGGTGAGGCCGCAAAGCGGGCCGGCTATCACCGTCACCTGCGTCCCCAGAGGATACGAAACCGTCACCGGCTCGAGCTGCACGCCCTGTTCGATGGCCAGGTAGATCTGGGTGAGCTCGTCCATGAACCTTTTCTGGTATTTTATGGGGATGATCGACACGACGCGGCCGGTGCGGTACACGCCCTGCACGAGCGTGTCCCTGCTGCAGAAACTGATGTATCCCGGGAACAGCGGCAGGATGGATTTGCGCGGCTTGTTGTTGTCCTTGCGCCGCGTCACGTGCGTCACGAGCGGCAGGTAATATTCGATGGCGGCCTTGACGAAATCGAAGGCGATGGCCTTTTCCTGCCGCGGCTTGACTTTTGCGACCCACCAGGGGTCCGCCGCCTCGGTGATGGGGCGCGCCGGGAACCGTGCCGGCGGGTTTTCGTCCACTCGTTTCATGATGCCTTACAATATAATAGAAGGGGCGTTCCGCGGCTCCGCCGCGGCGGCCGTCAACTGTTAACTGTCAACCTGTTTTTCCGGCCCTTCCCCGTGCCCTCTGTGCCTCGGCAGCTATCTTGTTTTTGCGATCTTTGCGCTCTTGGCGAGAAACTCTTCTTTCTCCGCGTTCTCTGTGTCTCCGCGGCTGTCTTGCTTCGCTCCAGCCTAAACGCCGTACTCGGCCCTGTACTTATCGATGCGCGCCTTCATGGCGTCGTCGATGACGACCTTTTTGTCAAGCTCGCGGTGGTGAAGAAACGCCACGATCTCCTCTATGGTGACGATGGCGGCCGCGGCCATGCCGAGGCCGCCGGCCGCCTCCAAAAGCGCGCTTGCGCCCGACCGGCCTTTTTCCATCCTGTCAACCGATACCACGAGCCCGCGCAGCGCGGCGCCGGCAAAGGCCGAAAGGACGGCCGCCGATTCCCGCACCGACGTGCCGGCCGTTATTACGTCGTCCACGATCACGATGTTGTCGCCGGCCGCGGGCTTGTGCCCGATGATGGTGCCGCCCTCCCCGTGGTCCTTTGCCTCCTTGCGGTTGAAGCACACCGAAACGTCGTGGCCGAACGTCCTGCTCAGCGCAACGGCCGTGCTCACGGCGAGCGGGATGCCTTTGTAGGCCGGCCCGAACAGCACGTTGAAGTCCTTTCCCAGCTTTGCCAGAATTGCCTGGGCGTAGAATTCCCCCAGTTTCGCCATCTGGCTGCCGGTCTGGTAGTTGCCGGTGTTGATGAAGTACGGCGTCTTCCTTCCGCTCTTGGTGGTGAAATCGCCGAAGGTCAGCACCTTGGATTTTACCATGAAGGTGATGAAGTCCTGCTTGTATTGTTCCATGAATGCTCCTTATTGCTTCAAGATAAATTAAAGAAGCGGGCGTTCCCCTCGCCTTCGTGAGAACTCAGGCTCGGGTCGGCCGGCAATGTGCGCCGACACACCCTTCGGTCCGCCTAACGCGGTGAATCTTGTTTTGCTTCCAACGTTCAACTGCCAGCCTTCATCTATCTCATACCTCAACCGTCATCCCGTCATACGCGAATTCCATCCAATCATCCAGCTTTTTGCCGTCCAATTGGTAATGGATGTCATGGCTCATGTGGATAAAACGGCACCGCCTGGGTCCGATCTCCCGCGCCAGTTTCATGCTCTGATCCAGGACAAGATGGCTTGCATGCTCCTTGGTTTCACGAAGGCAGTTTACAATAAGGATATCAAGTCCGGCCAGCACTTCCTGCGCTGGGAAGCGGGGCGATTTGAGGTCGGGAATATAGGCGAGGCCGCCGATCCTGAAACCAAGGCACCCGGCAAGGCCGCCGTGCTCCACGGGCAACGGGAAAACTTTTTTTTCAAACAGCATGAACGGGCCGGAAATCGGATTCAAGGCTATCCGGGGAATGCCGCCGCCCCAAAAGGCGTTCGGGTCGAAAATATAGGGAAACGAACTCCGTATGCCGGCCATGCTTTCGGGAGAGCCGTAAAAGTCAAGCGGGTTCTCCCTGCGGGTTGTGTAGGAGCGGATGTCCGGAACGCCGCCGATGTGATCCGCGTGGCAATGGGTGATGAGCACCGCGTCAAGTTTCGGGATCCTTTCCCGGAGTGCCTGCTGCCGGAAATCGGAGGACACGTCAACCAGCACGTGCCGGCCGCCGTATTCCACGAGAATCGACGACCGCGTCCGCGCGTGTTTCGGGTCAATGCTCGACAGCCCGCACACGCCTTTCGGGCATTGCGCGAAATTGCCGAGCATGCAGTCGATGGAGGGCACGCCGTGGGAGGTGCCGGTTCCAAGAAAGGTTATTTTCATAGCAGGCAAGGGGGAAAACCGCTGTTGACCGAGCTTGTTGACCGGATACTTTTTACGAGAAAATACGTTTGGTAAAGTATGCTCGTGAACTATTTTTTACCTCCGGCAACCGTGTGCGGTCGCGGCGTGCCGGCACGCTAATAAACAAGTTGCCAAATCGTACTTATTGCACAACCTAAGCCCGGAACATGCGATGGATGAGCCAAAAAAAATAGGCCTGCTCGACCTGCTGATCATTCTCCTCGAGCGAAAGTGGTTTTTTATCATTTCGATGCTCCTGTTCTGCGCGGCAGGGGTGATCATAAGCATGGTTTCCGCCAAATACTACACCGCAACGGCCGTGATCATGAAGCCCGAACAGAAACTCCCCTCGGGCATTGGCTCGCTGCTCGGAAAGGAGCTGCCGGTTTCAGGGCTCCTCAAATCCATGGACCTCGGCGGCGCGGATGTGGACAATTTCCTGAGCATCCTGCAGAGCGGCCGGCTCGCGGGAAAAGCGGTTGACCGGTTCAACCTCGTCCATTACTACGGATTTGATAAACTGAAAAAATATTACCCCGAAGACGTGGTGAAGCGGTTCCACAAAAGCGTCAAGGTTACGGAAGACAAATACGAGAACATCGAAGTGTCGGTGGTCGACTCGAGCCCGGCAATGGCGGCCGCCGTTGCCAATTTCATTGTGTGCGAGCTCGACACCATCACCTATCAGCTGGGAAAGGAGAGCGCGCGGAATTCACGGATTTTCTTTGAAGACCGCCTCGCACTAATCAAGCGCGACCTCGATTCCGCCTCAAAGCAATTCACCAAATACCAGACCGAGAACAATTACATCGAGCTCGAACAGCAGACGAAATCCTCCATTGAGGCGCTCGCCCAGTTCGAGGCGCAGAAAATGACGATCGACCTCGAGATCGCCCAGTTGCAGAGCCAGTTCGGCGCCAGCAACCAGCGCGTGAGCGAACTGCAGCGGCAGAAAGGCGTTATCGAGCGCAAGGTCAACGCGTACATGACCACGGGCGGCGGGAACCTCATCATTTCGCTCAAGGACGCTCCCCAAAAGGCGGTGCAGTACGGCTACTTGCTCCGCGATGTGAAGACCCAGGAGGCGCTCTACGAATTCGTCCTTCAGCTGTATGAGCAGGCCAAGTTCTCCGAGGCCAACAACGTGCCGACGGTGCAGGTGCTCGACGACGCCGGGACGCCGCAGAAAAAGACTAGGCCCAGGCGCTCGATCATCTGCATGCTGTTCTTTTTCGTAGGCTTTGCCCTTACGTCAACCTATCTCGCGGCGGACAAATGGCTGGGCGTCCAAAAACAGAACGGTACCCCGTTCTACAGAAAATTCAGCCGCGCCCGCGAATTGCTGATGTTCTGGCGGTAACGGCGGGCCCGAAGGGCGGTCTCTCCCTTAAGTCAACGGCGAACCTCCATGACGTTTTTCTACCTGTCCATTCTCCTCGTCACCGTCCTGTCGGCGTACTATTACAAAAAAGACCTGCTCTCCCCGGTCCGCCTCTATATCTGCATGTACAGTTTTCTCCTCGCCGTCAACTCATTGAAGCTGAGCGATTTTCAGACCGAATGGTCGCCCACCACCCACCTGTTCTTCTGGGGCGCCTCGGGGCTGTTCGTCGCGGGCTGCTGCATCATGCTGCTCGTCAACCGGGCCAACAATCCGCTCGGCCCGGCGGATTTCGGGTTCGTGAAAGCCTCGCTGGCTTCGGACGCGCGCCGCATCGACTGGAAATGGTTTTTTCTCGTCTGGATGTTCTGCTCGGCCGTTTTTCTGATGGGCTATGCCGCGTCGTTTGCCATCAGCGGCGTCGTGCCGCTGCTGAGCAAGAACGCCGACAAGGCGCGCCTCGCCTTTTTCGACGCAAATCCGTTCGCCAACATCGGCATTTTCTTCGGGCCGCTTTCCCTCATTCTCGCCGTCGAATTTTTGTTTTTCGCCGCACCCGGCTCGCGGCGCAAATGGACCGTTGTTGCCGTTTCATGCGCGGTGCTGCTGCTCTACAGCACCATTGTCACCCGCATAGATCTTTTCAGGGTCATCCTCTTCGGCCTGGTCATTTATCATTACGGTAAAAAGAGGCTCTCGTTCGCCCAGTTCTTGTACGCGGTCGGATTTTCTGTGGTGTTTTTTCTCATCTTCTTCTTTCTCAGGATAAAGTACGACACCCTTGGCGTGTTCGCGAATTACACCAAGCTCCACATTCCCAAGGGGATGTTCTGGACCGCCAACATGTACACATATCTTGTCAACAACTTCTGGAACCTCGACTTCGCATTCCGAAAATTTGTCGACGGCTCGTTCGTGTATCCGCGGGGATACGGATTCAGCCTTGCGCGGCCGCTCCTCTTCCTTGCCCACCTGGAGCCGGCGATGCTCAAGACCTGGGGGTTCGACTCGATCATGAACGAATCGATTGTCAAGGTAAAAGGGTTCAACACGATAGCGTACGTCTGGCATTTTTACAAGGATTTCGGCTCGTTCGGTGTTTATTTCCTGCCGCTTTTCTTGGGCATGCTATGCACCGTGTTTTATGTGAACACCCTCTACCGGCCGACCCTGTTCCGCATAAGCCTGTGGTGCATTTTCGCGAGCTTCATCCTGCTCAGCTTTCACGGGCCGCTCTGGGAACTGTGGTTCGTTTATGTCAACATTCTGTTTCTTGCGATCGCCCATAAGCAAATCAAGCTTGCCACCGGGTAAGGACGTTCCGTCGTGATCACCATTGCCTATGACCATCAGTTTTTCTCCATGTTCGGCTATAGCGGCATCACCCGCTATCACTACGAAATCATCGCGCGCCTGATTCACGACCCTGGGGTGGCTGTTTCGCTCTACATGGGATGGCATAAAACCATGTTCAATTACGCGCGCTTCAAAAAACAATATGCGCATTTCTTCGGGCTCAGGCGTCCGGCCATTCCCCGCACCACCCGCCTGTTCAACGCGCTGAACGAGGCGCTGTTCCCTCTGTTTCTCGCGCGGTCGCGCCCGGCGGTTTACCATCAGACCTATTACCGGTATTACGCCCCCGCGTACAAGGGAAAACGGGTGCTTACCTTGCACGACATGACCTACGAACTGTTTCCTGAACGGTTCTCGCCTCAGGATCCCGCCATCCGCGACAAGCGGCAATCCATCGACCGGGCCGACGCGATCATCGCGGTATCGGTGTCCGCGAAAAACGACCTCGTCAGGCTGTGCAATATCCCGCCGGAGCGCGTCACCGTCATCTACCACGGCAATTCGTTGACGGTGACGCCCCGGGACAAGCCGCCCGTCAACGGCCCGTACATTTTATACGTGGGGCAGCGGGTGCCGCATAAAAATTTCCCGGTATTGCTCAAAGCGTACTGCAACTCGCCCCGCATACACCGGGAGTTCGGCCTGTTGTGCTTCGGAGGCGATCCGTTTACAGAAGAGGAAAAGCAGGTGCTCGCGCGGCACGGGCTTTTAAACCGCGCATTCCAGACGGCCGGAAGCGACGAGCTGCTCGCCTCGTGCTATACCGGCGCTTCGCTCCTCGCCTACCCATCGCTCTACGAGGGGTTCGGGCTTCCCCTGATCGAGGCCATGCATTACGGCTGCCCGGTGGTCTCAAGCAACGCCGGCTCGCTCGCGGAAATCGGGGGAAAAGCGGCGGAGTATTTCGACCCGAACAGCGCCGACGGATGCGCGGCGGCGATGGAACGTGTCCTTTTTGACGCCCCTTTACGCAACGGAATGATCGAACGGGGACGGCTCAGGGAGAAGGAATTCAGCTGGGACGCCTGCGCATCGCAGACGCTGGCGTTTTACAAATCCCTTTTGTAGAATGCCCCGCCCGGCAGCCGGGCGCGTACAAGGACGAGTATCTCTGCGGCAAGAGAATCTTTGAGGCAGAGGAGGATTCCGATATAAATGCCTCCGCCCGCAACGGCGGCAACGAAGAGGGCGGCAAGATTGTTGCGCACCGCCAGCGTCACGATCCACACCACAAGCCCCATCACCGCGCTCGCGCACAGGTAAGCAAGCGAGCGACGGCCGAAAAATCTGAACGCCAAATACCGTTTCCCCCCGAGAATAATGAAAAATGCAAGCGTGGTCGTTTCGGCACAAACGGTGGCGACGGCCGCACCGTTGTGCTGGTAGAGCGGGATGAGCCACAAGTTGACGCAGATGTCAATCACGGCCGCCACAAAAGTCGCCTGGAACAGAATCTTCTCCCCGCCGTGGGGAAACAGGATCTGGAGCCCCACGAAATTCGAAATGCCGATGATGAGCAGAATGGGCATCGCGATGCGCATGGTGAGCACCGACTCGGCGAATCCCTTGCCCGCGAGAACGGCCATCACCTGTGGCGCGAGTAAAAACAGCGCCGTGACAAGAGGGAACCCGATAAAAAAGATGAAACAGAGCGACTTCTCGGCTACGCGCCTGTAGTCGGCGATCATGTTGTTTTCGAGGTAATAGGAAATCCGCGGGATGAGCACCATCCCCATCGCAGTGATCAGGCCCACGGCGATGCGGTCGACCCTGAGCGCAGCGTTGTAGAACCCCACGAACTTATCGCCTGCCCAGAACCCCAGCATCATGCTGTCGAGGTACAAATAGATGCTCACCATGAGCGTCGAGCTGAACAGGGTGAGAACGGGCCTCACGTGCCGCAGCGGCGCGATGCCTGCCAGCGTGAACTTCACCCGGCGCGCCCCCTGGACCATGCCGACCGCCGCGGCCCCGGCAGTCGAAAACACGCTCGCCGCCGCATACCACAGGTAGTCGGAACGGGTCTTGACAAAGGCAAATAACAGTACGAGCGCCGCCCCTTTGATCGTGATGCTGCGCAGCGTGATGTTCCGGTAGTTTTCATACCCCTGGAAGAGCCATTCGATGGTGAACGTGTTGGCGACAATGTTGACGCCCACGATGCAGAACAGCGGCAGGTCGCAGCGTATCCGGGGCACGGACACCAGCGTTATTGCGTACAACAGTGCGGAAAGCAGTGTGGAGCACCCGTTGATGATGAAAAGCTCCGAAAAAACCGCGTTAAGGTTCTCGCGGTTCGCGCGTGCCTTGGCGATCTCGCGGGCGCCATAGAGTGGGATGCCGAGGCACGCAAGAAGCATAAAATAGCCGGCGAACGACGAGGCGAACGCTACCTTGCCGAACATGTCCGGGCCCAGGATGCGGGAAACATAGGCAAAGGAGACGAGGGGATACAGGACGTTGACCACGCTCTGCAGGGAATTATAAACGTAGTTTTTCTTGACAGAAGGAATTTTATACCCGAGGTTCATGGCTGAACCTTCCCTGCCGCACGCCGAGGCCAACGCCGGCCTGCGGCGCAGTGCCGGTTAAAAAAAAAGAGCAAGGATGTAGCACCTTGCTCCTGCGAGGTTCGTTGTGACGGCGCCATGGCGATGCAGACAACCATGTTGCCGCCCTATGTCAGGCCGTGATGATATTGACCGTTTTGCGGTCCTTTGCGCCGGTACGGAACTGCACAATCCCGTCCGCAAGCGCAAACAGCGTGTCGTCTTTTCCCTTGCCCACGTTGAGCCCGGCATGAATGGCCGTTCCCTTCTGGCGCACGATGATGTTGCCCGCCAGCACTTTCTCGCCGCCGTATTTTTTGACGCCGCGGTACTGGGGGTTGCTGTCCCGTCCGTTGACGCTGCTGCTGCCGCCTTTTTTATGTGCCATTAATTATCCTTTGCAATCTGAGGTGCGCGGCCGTTGTCAGGCCGAAATCGACACTATCTGCAGCGTGGTATGCAGCTGCCGGTGCCCGGTTTTTTTCTTAAAGGTCTTTCTGCGCTTCTGTTTCATGATGAGGACCTTATCGCCCTTGATATGATCAAGAACCTTTGCTTTCACCACCGCGCCGCTTACCAGCGGGTTACCGATTTTCACCGCGGCGCCGTCACCCACCATGAGCACCTTTTCAAGTGAAATTTCACTCCCCTTTTCCGCGGCGATCCGGGGAACTCTTATGGTGTCGCCCTGGGATACCTTGAACTGAAACCCGTCCTGCTCAACGATCGAAAACATTGCCTTACTCCTGCTTTGACTGCCGTTTTGGCCCTCTGAGGCCTTTTTTCTCAATAGGAAAGTCCTTAATATACTTGTTTGGCGGAAAATGAGGCAATAATATAAGATAGATCAAATACTGTCATGTGAAATAAATAAAGATCCGGGCGCTCCGCCGGCTTTTGGCGGCGGAGCGCCCGGATCTTTATTTAGAATCAAATTTATATATATTTCGCCGTGATCGCCTTGGTCGCGCCCTTGGGATAAAATTCGTAATCGTCCTGGTCAAGGTCCTCGTCCTTGGTGACGGTGAGCCTGAAATTGTGCTCCTGTTCAAGCTTCCTGAGCATCTGGTTGTTTTCCCGGGAAAGATATGCGGCGACGGCCGGGTTCACCGCGAGCATGAGCTCGCGCGGCGTGTCGTGGGAATCGGCGCGGTTGAGCCACCGGTCGATGCGCGCCGTGACCGTGGCGGGCGAGAACACCCATCCGAGGCCGTTGCAAACGTTGCACACGTCGGTGTACAGCTCCTGGAGCTCAGGGCGAACGCGCTTGCGCGTGATCTCCATGAGGCCGAATTTCGAAAGCGTGGTGAACGCCGTCGTCGTGGGGTCGGCGCGCAGGAGCCTGCGCATCTCGTCCTCCACCTTCCTGCGATGGTCTGCCTTCTGCATGTCGATGAAGTCGATCACGATGATGCCGCCGATGTCGCGGAGCCGAAACTGCCGGGCGATCTCGTGCGCCGCCTCCATGTTGGTCCTGAATATCGTCTCCTCGAGGTTGTGCTTGCCCACGTTGCGGCCCGTGTTGACGTCGATGGCGAGCAGGGCCTCGGCATGGTCGAAAAGGATGTAGCCGCCGCTCTTGAGCCACACCTTGCGCTTGAGGGAAAGCTCGAGGTCCTTCTCGATGTTGAATTTGTCAAACAGCGGCGTCTTGTCACGGTAGTGCAACACCCGGTTGCACAGGTCGGGAGACACCGAACGCAGGTACGACTGGATCTCGGCAAAGTCGTCGTCCTGGTCAACGTACACCTCGGCGACTTCCTCGGAAAGAAGGTCGCGGATCACCCTCGTGGTGATCCCCATCTCGCGGTACACCAGTTTGGGGGCCGTCCCGGCGAGCGCCTCCTCCTGCGCCTTACGCCATTTGTCAATGAGCGACTGCATCTCCTTGACAAATTCGGGCTCCTCCACCCGGAGGCCGATGGTGCGCACGATAAACCCGACCCCGCGCGGCTTGAGCGCGGCGATCAGCTTCTTGAGTTTGATGCGTTTCTTGTCGTCGCTGGTTTTTTTCGACACGCCGATGAAGTCCGCGTCGGGCACCAGCACGAGGAACCTGCCCGCGAGGCTGATCTGCGTGGTCACCTTGGCGCCCTTGGTGCCGATGGGCTCCTTCAAGACCTGCACCAGGATTTCCTGCCCCTCCTCCAGAACCTTTTCGATGGGGATGCGCACCACTTTCCTGCGCTTGCTTTTCGCCTGGTCCATGTAACGCTCGGCAAGGGAGTCCCCCTCCTCCAGCAGCAGCGAGGGGTCCACGTCCGATGCGTGCAGGAACGCCGCTTTCTCGAGGCCGATGTCCACGAACGCGGCCTGGATGCCGGGAAGGATTGAAACGATTTTCCCCCGGTAAATGTTTCCCACGAAGCGGATGCTGTCGGGACGTTCCACCACGAGCTCAACGACATGGTCGTTGTCCAGCAGCGCGACGCGTTTTTCGGTGGGAGTTGCGGTGAAAAGAATTTTTTTTGCCATTGATCTTATGTTCCTCGGATTTATTGAAAAGTTAGGGGTTACCTCAGTAACCGCAAAGAAAACAAACAGTTAAAAGTTGAAAGTTAAATGCTGTGTTTTCACTTTCAACTCTTTTCTTCGTTTCTCTGCGGTGATGTTTTCTGGGCGTTACGGGTTAAACCGTATTTCAACCGTCAAAGAGAAAATATGTGATGTCGTTGTCTGGGAAAGGTCCTTTTTTTGCGAACCGGTGTAGGAGAGCTGGCCGGTGATGTTGTCGGTGAAGTCGTAGGAGGCGTGCGGTGAGAGGCTCATCACGGTTGAATTGGCCGATTCGGTCGGTTCCGCGCCTCCGGTCGCGGTCTTGGTGACGTCGGTGCCGTAGTCCGCATCCAGACCGGTGACCAGCCTGCCTTTCATGGGAATGGTCCACATCAGTATTTTAAGCTCGTTCACGCCCCCGGATTTGCTGACCTCATATTTGATCCCGAGTTTGTAGTCGTTGTCCATGGTCTCCTTGTAGCTGTTGTTGGCGTCGCTGGCGGCCGCGTTCTGATTCATTCGGTTCGTCTCGGTGCTCCTTCCCCATGTCCACGATGCGTTGGCGTTGACCGGCCATCGCTTGAGGGTCCCGTCGACGCCCACGACCGGCGAAAACTTGAGCGCGTCGGTCGTGGTCCAGTTCATGTTGGAGGCGGTACCGTTCACGCGGAGCTTTTTCTGGTAGTTGCACGAACTCGAGATCTGCAGCCCCTGCACCTGCTGGGCCAAGAGCGGAATCTTGCCCAGAAGCCCCGACTTCATCGACACGGAAAAATCGGGGAACGTGAAGGTCGTGTCCTTTGCCGTCGTGTCGGGCCGAACCAGGTATTGCCTGCTCCATCCCAGCCTGATGTCGGTGAATTGAATGTCGATGGGGTCGGGCAGGTTGAAGCTCGTGCTCAGGGAATAGTTCATGCTGCTCGTGCGCGTGTCGTACTGCTCCAGGTTCGCCGCAGTCCTGCGGAAATTCATGCCGCCGAACGCGTTGTCGTCCATGTTGCCCGTCACCACGTCCCAGGCATTACGTCCCGACAGCCCGAACTGGTAGCCGAGAAACTTCCCCTGGGTGATGCCACGGCTGCGCAAAAGCCCGACATCGTAGTCATCGTTGAGCAGTGAAGACTTGGCGCTGTAGTCGAACTTGACGCTGTTGAAGGCGATCTTGTTGAGCGCGTCCTCAATGGACTTAAAGACCTTCGCCATGGCCTTGTAATTGGCGAAACCGTCGGCGAAGTTCTTGAAGAGCGAGGCGAGCGTGAGCGTGCTTGACAAATGGAATGTCGCGTCGGAGGTGAGGTTCTGGTAGGGCGTCGGGTCGTTGGTCATGAAGTTCGCGTTCTGCTTATAGTTGGCCGAATAATCGAACGAATGGCTGAGCCAGTCGAGAAACGACGGGTCGAACCGCAGGGTCATGCCCTGGGTGCGCGCGCGCTCGCCGTACAGAACGCCGTAATGCCCCCACGCCGTGTCCATCTGGGCGATGTTGTTCGTCAAAAACGACCACCACGACTTCTGCAGGTCGAGCCGCGAAACATCGTTGTCGAGGTTCCTGGAGGTCGACAAGTTGTACGAGAAATTGAGGATATTGATGGGGTCGTAGACAAGGTTCATGCGGTGGTCAAGCTCGAGCCTCTTGGCAACCGTGGTGTCATAGGTCAGGCCCTTGATGGTGATGTCTTTCGAATACGTCACCTCCGCCACGTCAAAGGTCAGCGTCGTGGGCAGATAACTGAATTCGTAGTTCTTTATTCTCTCGGGCAGCCACAGCAGCTTGGATTGCTCAAAGGGCTTGAACTTGTAGAACCGTGGCTCAAGCGTAGGGTTCAGGTTGTATTTGAGTATCCCGTGATATGAGTCGAGGAACTCCTGGTCGAGTACGTCCGCGCCTCCCTCCGACTCCTTACGCTGTCCCTGGCCGGTCTGCACGGTCTTGAATGAGGCCGATAAATCGACCGCCGTCCGGTCGAGCGTCATATTGATGAACGGGTTTTTCGACTGTGATTTCTTGGCGTACCCGGTCCACCAGTCGCGCTGGAACGTCCGGGTCTGGAAATGCCGCGAGTCAGTGGAAGGGCCCTGGAAGTTCGTACCGAGCAGCATGTTCAGCGCGTCCTGGTACATTTCCAGCAGGCCGTCGCTTCCGCCGTTGGGCAGGTTCAGGTAAATATCGGAACCGGGTTTGATCTGCGGCCGCATGAGCGACCCCGTGAACCGCGTCCCCAGGGGGATGTTGACCCCCCATCGCTCGGGCAGGAACTTGTCCACGTCCCAGTCCACGCTGAAATTCATTGACAGCTGGGAATTGGCAAGGCCCGTCTGGTTGTCGGTCATGCGCCTGAAGCTGCCGTCCTGGTAATCGACCCCCAGGCTCAGGTTCATGAAATCGGCCCACTTGGTGGTCAGCTGCAAACGCGCCGCCCAGCCGCTGAGCGGTTTGATGCCCGACACCTTCATTTCGTCGATCCAGAGCTCGCCGTTCAGGGGAGGGCCCGTGGCCGACGAATCGCGCATGACGCCCATGGCCATGTAGGTGATGTTGGCAAAACTGGGGGACCGCCCCTTGGGCGAGCGCACGGTGAAAATGTTCGTGCCCGACTGGACGCTCGCGTCGAGCGCCACGGTGTCGCTCAGCTCCCGCTGAAAGCTGAGCTTCATGTCGGAAATCTCCCTGAGGCTTATGTTCATCTGCCGCCAGCCCTTTACCGAAAGCTGCATGCGCGACTCGTAATACGTCGAATCGTCGGTGCCGAACCGGAGAAAGTACCAGAACCCGGTGCGACCCGTCGTGTCGTTATGCACCAGCACCGACAGGTTGTCGTAGCTCGAGAGGTTGAGCGGCTGAAACGCCATGCTGCGCTCTACCAGCGCCGTGTCGCCCGCGTTGATGTTTTTGTAGACGAGGTCCAGCGACGATTCACGGGCAAGGTTGCCCTGTGCGTCGGTGAGCCGGTATACGCCGGGCGGCAGGTCGTGGCCGTAGCTTTTCGCGTTGTCCTCCGTGTTCACCGTGGACACGGCCAGCTTCACTTCATGCGAGGAATCGGCGTGCACCGCCGGCACTTCGAGCCACTGGTTTCCCACAAACTGGATGCGCGCAAACTGGATCGTGTTTTCTTTCGACCGTTTGGCGTTGCCGATATTCGTCCACCAAATCCTGATGTATTTGATGTCGTTCCATTTGGGCGATCCGAACCGCTGGCAGATCCCCGTGATCGTGTCGTTGAGCGGCACCCGGTACAGATGCCACCGAGGTTCCGGGAGCCTCTTGCTTTCGTTGGCCACGGAGTCGCTTACCTGGTAGTTGTTTGCGTTGGAACGGAGAAACACCGAGTCGTTCTGCTTGCCGAAATCGATGAAACGCCTGAAATAATTTTCATCGTTAACCCGTTGGAACCCGTCGCCGTTGAGGTCTTCGGTGTTGAGGTAGCCGTCGCGCTCGGTGCCGTTTACAAAACGGTAATTGCCCTCGTCGCCCTTGATGGTGATATCATACGATTTGTAATTGTCCTTTGACGGGTCGCCCGGAATTCCCGGGGTTCCCGAAGGATACGCCAACCATGGGTCGTTGATTTCGTGCCCTTTGGCGTCCGTAAGCCAAACATTGTGGCCCGCAGCCATGGTCGCCGCCGTATCGCGCATATAGCACCACAGGGTATCCCACCCGGTTTTGGCAGCATTGGGAACGCAGTAGAATTCGTCTTTGTCAACACGGTGGTCGAGACCTATGTTGAGGCTGTCGCACAGGACGCCGGTGTTATGCTTGTCTTCCAACATTAACGAATCGTAAGGCGGCCCGCCATCCAGAGACACGGCCTCGCTCACCGTTCCGAGGTCTATGTACATCCTGCCGCCGCCCGTGTCTCTCGCCCAGAATTCAAGGTACTTGTCCTTTTCCCTGTTTGTTGTGCCGGACGGAAAGTAGGTCATGATGCCCGCCCACGGGTTTGCGGTGGAGTCGTACCGGCTCCGGTAGGGATTGGTGTCCGGCGGCGCCATCTGTGCCACCCAGTTGAGCGTGGGCTCGTATTTGTCGGCCTGCGTCTGGTTATTGCAGTCCGTGCAAGAGTCAAATATGTTGGTTTTCAATTCCTGCGCGTCGCCCAGCGGCGCGTACCAGTACTGGATCCACGCAGGCGGGTGATGCAGGAGCGAGTCGTTCGTGGCCGCGGAGTCGTTGTACGTCACCCAGGGCGTCGGCGGCGACGCCTGATACCAGGTCGCCTGCGACAGACCCATAGGGTAGGTTTCCTTGCTGCTTTCAAAATCGTCGATGTATGCCTGGCCGTCGGTGTTCGGGTTGGTGATGCTGTGCGCCACCTCCGCTTCGAAGGTCACCGTCGATTTCGCGGCCGTGGACACGAGCGGCAGAAGGTTGACCGCCTTGGTCATCCATTCCGGCTCGACGTCGATGGCCATGTTCATGTCGAGCAGCAGCTTGGAATATGGTTCCTGATTGATTTTCGGGACTGCATCGCGCGATGAGGCGTCCTGCCACAGCACGCTGGCGCCGATGAACGACTTGTCGCTGAAGAAAGGCAGTTTCATCTCGCCGCGCGCGCCGAGAAACACCTTTTGGTTGGGCGTGAACTGCGACTCGCTCTGGTATTCCACCTCGATCTTGTCGGCCGACTGCGCGTTCTTCGAGATCAGGTCCACCTGGCCCAGCTGGTAGTCGATGATGTAGTCCTTGCCGCGTTCGAGCCGGGGGCCGCTGGTGCTTCCCACCCTGAGCACCTCGGTGCCCTCCATCACGCTGCCGAACCCCAAGGTGAACGTGGTCTTTCTTGACGAACCGGACATCGTTATGAGGAATTTCTTCGTGACGTTGTCGAAATCAACTCCCGTCTTGCGATAGATGTCGTGGTTGGCGTTGTCGGGGCCGAGCGCGTCGTTCGAAAACGGCTCGTTGCCGCGCGTGCCGTTCTTGCCCTTGAATTGGACGGGAAGGATGATGAGGTTGTTGATGTTGTCGAAGATCTGTTGGGTGTTGGAGTAGGGATTGCCCTTGTCGTCGGTGAGCCCGAGAATTTCAGAAAAATACGTGTTGTTAACTTTGTCGATGTTCGTGTCCGGAAGCGCCTTTGTCACCCGCAGGCGGAACTTTGACGCATCGAACCCCTGCGGCAACATGTATATATTGCGCCACATCAGGGGGAAGGTGGCATTCGTGGAGTCAAAGTCGTGCAACTTGAGGATCCACAGGGTGTCGGTGGCGCTCGTGCTGTTCAGCGCATTGAAGCCTTTTTTAATTACCCTTGGGCCGCTGGTTTGCAGGTAAATACCGATGTCGTCGAGCGCGTTGTCGATGGTGATGCTGTCGAACCTGATCGAGCCCTCCTTGGGATCGAGATAATATTCATGGTTCTGCCTGAGATATTTAAAAGCCTGGCGCGACGACCCGATGAACCTGTATATGTCGGATGTTGAATTGCTGGTGTTGGACGCGCTGGCCTGCTGCCTGATCTTGTCGTTCGACAGCCACACCTGCAGCGATTCCACAACGGGCGTGCCGGTGGAATCACCGAGGTAACGGTTGAGATACACGGTGTCGAGAAAGAATTTTTTGTTCCTGATGAAATCCTTTTCGCTGATCTGCGTGCTCGATTCGCCCTGGCCCGATGGATACAGCGTCGCCTTCTGCGACTCGCCCTCCTCGATGCTCGCGACCCCGGTGAGGGCGAGCGGCCCGAGTTTGGATTTCACGTTGAGCCCGAACAGCCCCTGGTGGCCTCCGGAATATCCCGACAGCTGCGTGCTCGGCATCTCGAAGCTCGTGGCGCCCGCGCTCACCTGCTGCACGATCTCGTCCTCGAGCTCGTCGCCCTCGCCCTTGTATTCTATCTTGAAGTTCTTGAGCGGGTTTTCAACCTGGTCGACCTGCTTGGTGGTGCCCTTGATGTTGAGATTGATGAGCCGACCCACGCTGCCGGTGATGGAAAACTGGTTTTCCTGGTCGAACACGAGCCCGTTGTTCGGCCGCGTCTGCACGTTGGATGCCTGCAGGTCGGTCTTGCCGGTTTCGTAGGAGACGATGATCTTCTCGTAGCCGCTTATCGAGAGCCGCGGCGGGTCCTTTCCCAAAATGCGCTGCGCCCACGAAGGGTACTGCACCGGCAGCTCCCATGCCAGCGCCGCCAAAAGGTTCTTTTTCTTTTCGGCCGAAGTGGCGAGGGCGGTGAGGGCGCTCTTGTACCACAGCGACAGGAGGATGGCGCGTCTCCTGCTTTCCAGATAGGAATCGAGCTCGTCGTAGCGGTACTGCCAGACGACGATGTTGTAATTTTTCTCGGCGCGCTCAAACGAAACCTCGCGCTTTTCGAAATCGATCACCTCGCGGTCTTCAAACAACGTGGATTTGTTTTCAAGCAGGGCGGGCCGCTCCTGAAAGAGAATGCTGGGAGGCACCGGCTCCTCGCTGAGCGGATGGAAAAGTTCTATCTCGGGCGGCCGGGACCGCACCGCCTGCGCCTGCACCGCTGCCGCCGCCCAGAGTGCGATGCAAACAAAGGCTGCGGCGGTACGGACCATGGCTTCGGCGTTTCTCCGGTGCACAATGGCGGGGGAATGCCCGCCCGCGGGCGCCGCGGTCGTGACCGGCCGGACCGCGGCCGGCTTGCTATTGCGGCGCCGCATCTTTGCAGCACCTGAACCCTACTGGATTATGACGGTTCTGGGGATAATAGCTGTAGTGCACCTCGAAACAGCTGCTGTGCGGGCCGCTCTCCCAGAATCCCCCCTTTACATTGTAGAACTGGGGATTCCTGTCCGACCTCGTGTTGGTCCATTCCGCGCGGTTGCCGGCCATGTCGTACACCTCGAAGTACCCGCGGCACTCCGGCTTGCTTCCCGACGGACGCGCCGTGGAATCGTGGGACACGCAGGCATGCGGCTCATAGGTCGCCCCGTAGGGATACTTCCACCCGTAGGGCCCGGTGCAGGCCAGGGTCCATTCGTCGGTGGCGCAGAGACGCTTGCCCGCCGCCGTGCACGAATCCACGGCGTTGTACAGTGAAATAAACGAGAGCGGCATGGCACCGAGCCGGTTGGGCCACTCATATTTGTCAATGCAGAACGTCACGGCTCCGACCTTTATGTATTCCATGTCCTTCGGGCAGAACCGGGATGTCTCCTCGGGCTTGATATCATAGTGCTCCTCGCGCTCCTCCATGCTGTTGCCGCAGGAATCGTGCGCCCGGAAATACAGCGTGGTGCTTGACGCGATGCGGATGGTGTCGCCCGCGTAGGTTTTCCAGGGTCCGGCGCTGTCCTGCTTCCACTCGATGCTGCACGGTTTTGTGGACGCAAAGGTGACGCTGATGGCTTTGCGGTGAAGCCCGCCCGACGGATCGGGATACACCCACGGCGCCACGGTGTCGCCGGCGCATAAGCCCAGTGTCGCGGCTTGAGACGTGTCGGTGCGGGATGTGTCTTCGGTTTCCTGCGCGGTATCGGCGCTTGTCGCCGTGTCGGCCCGTGGAACGGCGCGCGAGGTTTCCCGTTTGGCGGAAATATATGCGGCGCTCGTTTTAGTGGGAACACGCGCTGCATTCGTCTCGGCAGGGGCCGTTGCGCTCGGCGGCACTCCCGTATCTCTTGACACTCGCATAGTTTCCATTTTTTGCTGCGCCGCCGGCTCCCCCTGCTTTGCCGGCTGCATCACCCCGGGATGGCTGGTTCCCCGGTTTCCCCGCATCAGCAAGAAAACCAGGATGATACAAATCACCACGATTACGCACAGGATAATTAAATTATTCCTCTTTTTTTTAGAATTCATACAGTAATAGTCGCCGGTCCTTCACGCCGTGATCATTCCTCCGAGGAATTTTCTATCGCAGCAAGCACCTTGAGCGCGTCAAGCGTCTCCCGCGCGTCGTGCACGCGGAACAGGCGCGCGCCGGCGCGGCGCGCGGGCGCCAGCGCGGCGAGGCTGCCGGCGAGCCTTTGGTCCGCGTCGCGGCCGGTGACGCGGCCCACGAACGATTTCCTCGACAGGCCTACGCATACGGGATACCCGAGTTCCACCAGCTCGCCGAGCCGCTTCAGCAGAACCAGGTTGTCCTCGAGCCGCTTCGCAAACCCGATGCCCGGGTCGATGATGATATTTTCCCCCTGCACGCCGGCGCCGGCAAACGCGGCGACCCGCTCCAGAAGCTCGGCCTTTACTTCCGCGACAACGTCGCGGTACTGCGGCTTGTCCTGCATGGTGGCCGGCGTCTCCCTGCTGTGCATGAGGATCACCGGACAGCCCCGCTGCGCCGCAAACCTCGCCATGGCGGGATCGAACCTGCCCGCGCTGACGTCGTTGACCCAGGTGGCGCCGGCCGCAAACGCCCGCGCCGCGACCGCCGATTTCCTGGTGTCCACGCTTACGGGCACGCCTGCTTTTGCCGCCAGCGCCTCGATCACCGGCAGGATCCTCCTGCATTCCTCGTCCGCGGCCACGGGCGCGGCGCCGGGCCGCGTCGATTCTCCCCCGATGTCAAGGATGTCCGCGCCCTCGGCGGCGAGCGCGCGACCGTGCGCGATCGCGGCGTCGGCGGACGCATAGCGTCCCCCGTCGAAAAAAGAATCGGGCGTCACATTGACAATGCCCATGATCACGAAGGTTTTCTGCAACAGCGGATGCATACCGTATTCCCGTGCGGTGCACGCGCGAGGCCGCGCGTAAAAAAAGGGACGGCACGAGTGGTGCCGCCCCGCAGCTGAGCGTCCGCCGGCGTTTATGGGACCGGCGTTTCTCCCGTTCCGCTTCCCGGAGCGGACGCGCCCGCGCCGCCGGCGTTTTCAGCGGACGCGCCGGCCGCGGCTGCGGCATGCGCCTTTTCCGCGTCGGCGGGCTTCTTGACAAGGGAACGCGTCTTCTTCGGCGACCCGATGGGAAGCCCCTTAATGGCCTTCATGATGTCTTCCCTGTCAAGCAATTCGTATTCGAGCAGCGCGGCGGCGAGCCTCTCGAGCTCCTCGCGGTGCTTGGTGAGGATGTCCTTCGCCCGGATGTACTGTTCCTCGACGATGTTGCGCATGAGGCCGTCGATGACCTCGGCGGTCTTTTCGGAGTAATCGCGGTGCCGGTTGAACTCCCTGCCCAGGAATATCTGCTCGTCCTTCTCGCCGTAGGAAAGCGGGCCGAGCTCACTTGACATTCCATAATCGCAGATGAGCTTGCGCACGATATCGGTCGCCTGCTTGATGTCGTTGGCCGCGCCGGTGGTCATGGTGGAAAACACGAGCTCCTCGGCGACCCTGCCGCCCATCATGATGCAGATCCGGTCGATGAGAAAGTCCTTGGTGTAGCTGTGCTTATCCTCGCCCGGCAGCGAGAACGTGACGCCCAGCGCTCTGCCGCGGGGGATGATGGTCACCTTGTGCAGTGGGTCGGCCTCTTTACAATAGAGATTGCAGATGGCGTGCCCCGCCTCGTGGTAGGCGGTCTTCCGCTTCTCGTCGTCGGACAGCACCAGGCTCTTGCGTTCCACGCCCATGAGCACCTTGTCCTTCGCTTCCTCAAAGTCAAGCATGGTGACCTTTTCCTGGCCGAACCGCGCCGCCATGAGCGCGGCCTCGTTCACCAGGTTGGCGAGGTCGGCGCCCACGAACCCGGGCGTGCCCCGCGCGATGGTGAGCAGGTCGACGTCGGCCGCGAGCGGGATGTTGCGCACGTGCACCTTGAGGATGCCCTCGCGCCCCTTGATGTCGGGCACGTCCACCACGATCTGGCGGTCGAACCGGCCGGGACGCAGCAGCGCGGGGTCGAGCACGTCGGGACGGTTGGTGGCCGCCATGAGGATCACGCCGGAGTTCACCTCGAACCCGTCCATTTCGACCAGTATCTGGTTGAGCGTCTGCTCGCGCTCGTCGTGGCCGCCGCCGAGGCCGGCGCCGCGCTGCCTGCCCACCGCGTCTATTTCGTCAATGAAGATGATGCAGGGGGAATTGCGCTTGGCGGTGTCGAACAGGTCGCGGACGCGCGACGCGCCCACGCCCACGAACATTTCCACGAAATCGGAGCCGCTCATGGAAAGAAAGGGAACGCCCGCCTCCCCCGCAACGCAGCGGGCGAGCAGGGTCTTGCCGGTTCCGGGCGGGCCCAGCAGCAGCACGCCCTTGGGGATCTTCCCGCCCAGCCGCTTGAATTTGTGCGGGTTCTTTAAAAACTCAATGATTTCCTCGAGCTCTGCCTTTGCCTCATCAAGCCCGGCCGCGTCGGCAAAGGTGTTCTGGGGACGGTCCATGGGCTGCAGCTTGGCCCTGCTCTTGCCAAACGAGAAAATGCCCTTCTGGCCCGATTGCATCTGGCGCAGCATGAACATCCAGAGGAGGATCATGGGCAGGAGCCAGAACAGGTTTCCCCAGAGCATTTCGCTCCAGTTGAATTTTTCCGGCAGAAAGGAATACGGGATGCCGCGGCTGTCCCATTCCTTGAGCATGGACGATTCGAGAAAGGGCAGGACAACGGTGAACGCCTTGGCTCCGCCCGCCTGCTTCTGCGTTACCTTTGTCAGCACGGCGGGATCGGTGACTTCGCCGCGCAGCACCGCGCGGTTTATCCCCTTGAGCGAAATATCCATCTTGACGATTTTTGCGTCAGGGGCAGCGACAAGAGCCTGAAATTGGGTGTACGTGAGGGCCTGCTCGCGCGCCTGGCCGTTGTCCTGCAGGAATTTCAACCCGAAAACCAGCACAATGGCCACTATCAGCCACACGGCAAAGGTGCGCGACGGCATCTTCAAATTCGGGTTTTTATTGCCTTTACCGTCCGCTTCGCCCGTGCGTTTTCTCGTGGTCTTTTTCTGCGGTCCGGCGGATTTTTTATTATCCATTTTCTACAACCAAACCCTCCTGAAGCATTCTTTACAATATTATTTTGGACAAACAAAGTGAAAATACATCCTTCAGCCTGCCGGCTTGCAGGAAATCTTCACTGCCTTTCTTGTCGACGGGGTGATCCTGAACCGATGGCCGATACGCTGGCCCGGAATCCAGACGATTTCGCCGGCTTTTTCAGCCATAACACCTGTCGAATGCCTTTCCTGCATCCGGATGCCCTGTTTTTTCAAAAATTCATTGACATCCACGAATTTCCTTCCGCCGAACGGCCAGAACTTTTCTCCTTTTTTCCAAGAGCGGAAAACAAGGTTTTTGGTCAAAGCGTCCGCATCAAGCCAGGCCGTCATGGGGTCGGAAAAAGAGATCTTCCTTTCAGGTTTGATTTGATGTCGCGAAATGACGAATTTACAATTCTTCCCACGGCATCTTGTGGTGCCGTTTGTTTTAAGCTCGACATGAAAATCATCGCTTTTCCCTGAACTTTCTTTTTGAAAAAAATCAAGCTCGTTTTCTCCGCACTTGTAACGCCACCCGCCGGGGAGAAGAAAAACCCCGTTTGATCTGAATTGATGTTTTACGATATCGTCCAAATGAACTGAATCAAACCTGATTTTTTTGTCCCTCAAAAACGTTGCCAGCGCTTCAGCCCCGATCGTTTCGTCCTTAAAACCCGCTTTTTTGACTAAAAACCGGGTTGCGCCACGTGAAAATACGTGCTTGCTGATCCATTTATTAATGAGTGGCCGGATAATCTCCGTGATTGCCCGGGCATTTTCGGCAATCGAGCAAAGACGTTCCAATGCCCCCGGTCCTTTTTTTCCCAGCAACGGAATGAATTTGTGCCTCACCCAGTTTCGCGTGAAGGAAATATCAGCGTTGGTGGCGTCTTCCCTGAAACCAAGTTTTTTTTCTGCAAGCCATTCTCTCAAATCGCTTTTGCCAATTGTCAATAGCGGACGCATGATGCGGTTTTCCCGCGCGGGCAGAATGCCGCCGAACCCATGAAGCCCGCTTCCCCGCATGATCCGCATCACCACGGTTTCGGCCTGGTCGTTCATGGTATGCGCCGTTGCAAGGTACCGGTAGCGGCCCTTTTTAAGCACGCGGTCGAAAAAGGCATACCGCCGGTTGCGCGCCCACTCCTCCACCCCGCTTTCCGGAATATCTTTTCTGTCAATCTCCTTGAGGTGAAAGGCCACGCCGGCATCGCACGCGATGCGACGTACGAACGCCGCGTCGCGCTCCGAATCGCGGCCGCGCAGCCGGTGGTTGACATGCGCGATTCCGAGCCGCGTGATGCCGAGCCTGCGCTTCAGGGCGAGCAGGACATAAAACAGGGCGACCGAATCGCTGCCCCCGCTTACCGCGACGCAGACGCTGCTGCGAGAAACGCAATGCCGATGCCAGAATTTTTCAACCGATGTAAAAAGGTCTTGCTGCCGCATACAAAGCAGGATTCGGGAAGGGAAATTGAGGGAAAAAAGTGCCAGCGCAGAGATTCGAACTCCGGACTCATGGATTATGATTCCATTGCTCTAACCAACTGAGCTACGCTGGCATTTTTCATTCAGAAAATCAACCAACAAATTACGTGACGGGAGGCAGGGTTGTCAATGTAACCGTTTGTGAGAGCCCAACAAGGATTATAATTCCTCATTACTATTGCCTTATTCCAATAAAACGAGTATTCCGGCAAAACGACCACGGCGAAAAATATCTGCTTTCCCGGAAAAACCGGTGAACTGGAACGTTATTTGACGTGGGACGCCGGCGAAGACAGGCACCGTATCATGAAGGAGGATTTTCCAAAGGGCCCCGGCCCGTTGGTGCTTGACGAAGTGCACAATTACTCCCGGTGGCGCCAAGTCATCAAAGGGCTCTTCGACAAACGGGGTCATGAGCTGCGGATTCTCGTTACGGGAAGCGCAAGGCTCGACCATTACCGCCGTGGGGGGATTCCTTGCAGGGCAGATACCATTTTTACCGCCTGCTTCCTTTCACACTTGCCGAGCTTGCACCTCCCTCACGCTCCACGCTCATGGACCTTTTCACGTATGGCGGATTCCCCGAGCCGTTTCTTTCGGCATCGGAAAAAGAAAGCACACGCTGGAGCGGAGAATACCGCACCCGCGTTGTGCGGGAAGACCTTCGCGACCTTGAACGGGTCGATGATATCAATCTCATTGACCGGCTTTCGCTGCGGCTGCCGGAACTTGTCGGCTCGCCGCTTTCCCTCAATGCGCTCCGCAAGGAGCTCGAAGTCTCCCACAAAGCGGCCGCCCGATGGGTTTCAATATTGGAAAATCTGTACACGATATTCCGCCTCTATCCCTTTGGGTCCCCTAAAATCAGGGCCGTGAAAAAAGAGGCGAAACATTATCATTTCGATTGGACGCTTGTTAAAAATACGGGCGCCCGATTCGAAAACCTGGCGGCCTGCCACCTCCTGAAATGGTGCTGGTTCCTGCAGGATTCCGAAGGCAGGGACATCGAGCTCAGGTATTTCCGCGACATTGACAAACGCGAATTTGATTTTGTGGTTGTTGAAAACGCAAAGCCCGTGCATTTTATCGAATGTAAACAGACCGACGCAGACCCCGGCCTTTCATTGCGCTATCTCAAGCAGAAATTCCCCGCCGCCGCCACGCAGGTTGTCCTGGAGGCATCAAGGGACATAATGACGAAGGATGATATCAGGATCTGTCCGGCGCATGTGTTTCTGGGCGAGCTTATTTGATATCCCCGATTTCCCGCATTGCGCCTGGCCCTCCGGCCCTGTTTTGCGCCCGAAATAGATTTTCATTCCGTAATTCATATTTCCGCCTCCCCCACGCTTTCTTCCAACTTCCAACTTTCAACCTCCAACTTCCCGGAAGTATCTTTGAGGGAATGACCATACACTATAGGTCATCCACATCTCTTCTGATTATTATAATCTTTATGTCCTTTACTCATGGCGATGCCCTTGACGTTGCCTTGCTCAGGCAATCCCTTGGGCCGATTTCATTCTCAAATCATGGTTATCCAAAACCGGTCCAGGATTATTTCCAATTCTACGGCCTCGATTATCCCGCGGCCGCCCATTTCTTCGGCACCTTCCGCTCCGGGCCGTACACGCTCGCCGGCCACGTTTACAAACCGGACAGCAGCCGCGGCACCGTGTTTCTGGCGCACGGGCTCTTCGACCATACCGGCATCCTGAAAAACCTCATCGCCCTCTGCATCCGGGAAAAGCTCTGCGTGGCGGCGTTCGACCTTCCCGGCCACGGGCTTTCGAGCGGCGCGCCCGCTGCGATCGATTCCTTCGGCGAATATAAGACGGCGCTGGAGGACTTCGTTTCCTTGTGCGCGCCGCACGTGCCGAAACCGTACGCGGCGGTCGGCCACAGCACCGGCTGCGCCGTAATCCTCACGCACCTTTTTTACAACCGGCAGACCCCCTTCTCGCGCGTCGTCCTGCTCGCGCCGCTGGTGCACTCGGAATTCTGGGACCTCTCAAAGGCCGGCCACGCGCTCATGCCGTTTGTGTCGGCATGGCCCCGTTGGATGCGCGAGGCGTCGCATGACACCGCGTTCCTCGCGTGGTTCGACCGCGATCCCCTGCAGAGCAAGACGTTCCCGGTGAAATGGGCGACCGCGATGTACCGGTGGGAGGCCGGTCTCGACAGCGTCGCGCCGCTGCATTTGCCCGTTACCATTGTCCAGGGCACGGGCGACGACTGCGTGGACTGGAATTACAACATCCCGTTTTTACAAAAAAAAATCCCGGGCTGCGATATCCGCATGGTCAAGGAGGCCAGGCACCAGCTTCTCAACGAGGCACAGCCGTGGAAAACAGAATGCCTTGACATCGTACGGGAAGCGCTTTCGGGATTGCCCCGCCCGCAATCCCCTGTCAAGGAATCCCGTTAATAATGTTCGCTGCCACGGGCGTTCGTGGCCAGCCTTGTTCATTTTTTCTTTACATTTCCCACCTACTTTCACCTATTTTCATGATTCAAATAACACACCTTAAATCGATTGTGTCTCATGGATTGGAGATGGCTATGGACTGGACCAAAGCAATAAAAGGCCTTTTCGTCGTCGCATCATTCATCGTGCCCGCGTGTGCCGGGGTATCGCTTGACAACATCGCCGTGGGCGCCACCTATCACATGACGCTCACCACGGGCGACGAGCTCGAGGGCGTGGTTGATTCCAAAACCGACACGTCGCTGATCCTCGACTGCAAGGGAAGCGCCTATACCTTTGCGGCAAACCTCATCGCCGAATGCCAGCTCCTTGCCCCGCCCCCGTCAAAAACCGGGGGGCAGTCGCAGGCTGCGGAATCGACGCCGATCACCTTCGACCAGGCCAGGCAGAAGCAGCCCGGCGAAAACCTCCAGGTCAAGATAAAGAGCGGCGCGGTGTTCACCGGCACGCTCGTATCGGCGGACAACGACAACCTGCGGCTCAACGTGGAAGGGTCGGTGATTCCGATCGGCCAGCAGGTGGTGGACCAGATATTTGTTGTTCCCGCAAAGAAAGCGCCCGAAAAACAGCCGGCCGCGGCGCCCGCCGTTCCCCAGGCGTACGACACGATCATCGTGAAAAATCCGGAGGTGGACGATTACGGCAGGCCCAAGGACAATCTGACCGTGATCGGAAACATCGTGAAGGAAGACAACCTGCGCCTCACCCTGACGCGGACCGACAACCAGCAGGTGTCGTACACCTTCGACCAGATCGTGCGGATATTCCGGCACACGAGCGAAAACCCGGAGGAGGACCAGATCAAGCGGTACGCGAAGCCGCTGTTCTGCCCGCCCGACATGGTGCTCGTGGACCTTCCGCCGGGAAAGGCGAACCGGCCGTTCTTCAAGGTATGTATTGACAAATACGAATACCCGAACAGGCTGAACACGGTGCCGCAGGTCAACGTCTCATACGACGACGCGCAGAAGCTCTGCGAGAACGCGGGAAAGCGGCTGTGCACCGCGCAGGAATGGCAGTGGTCGTGCAGCGGCATGGAGGGATACACCTATTCCTACGGCACGAACTTCGAGAAGGAGAACTGCAACACCGAGGGGAGCAGGGTGATCGAGCCGTCGGGCAGCAGGAACAAGTGCATCAGCAAGTTCGGCGCCGTCGACATGACCGGCAACGTTTTCGAGTGGGTAAAGGGGACGGGCGGCCCCGCGGCCATGGGCGGCCCGGTGTCGAAATGCGCCACCATCTCTCCCGGCGCCGGCGGAAGCGCAAAACCCACCATCGGGCTGCGCTGCTGCAAAAGCAACTGACCTTCGATGAACCTTTCGGATTTCCCGCACCGGCGGTGCAACCTTCTCACGGGCGAATGGGTGCTCGTGTCCCCGCACCGGACCAAACGGCCCTGGCACGGGAAGGTTTTTCCGGCCGCCGAGCCGCCGGCAGCGGCGTACGACCCGAAATGCTTTCTGTGCCCGGGAAACCGCCGTGCCGGCAGCGAAAAAAACCCGTCCTACGAATCGACCTTCGAGTTCGACAACGACTTCGCGGCGCTGTTGCCCGACATCCCCCTCGAAACCTTGGACGAGCAGGGCTGCTGGTCGCCTCCGGCGAGCGGGGACTGTGCCGGGTGGTGTGCCATTCGCCCCGGCGCGACCTCTCGCTGCCGCGCTTGACAGAGCAGGAACTCCTCGCTGTAATTGACACATTGCCAGTACCTCGAGCTCGGCGGCCGCGAGGAAATCAACCACGTCCAGATCTTTTGAGAACCGCGGGGCGCTCATGGGCGCCACCAGCCCCGCACCCGCACTCGCAGATCTGGGCCAATGCCGGCGTCCCCACGTATCCCCAAAGGAGACCGTGCGCCAGCGCGACGCCGGAGGACGGGGCGAGGAAGTTGAGGAATTGCGGGGATGTGCATTATTCGAAGGTAAAGGTTGAAGACCGCAAGGAAAAACAGTAAAATATAACGAACTGTTTTTCAAAACGGATCTTCCTGCGGATCAAATCCATGTCACTGTCAGTTGATGCTATCTCCAACGATTACGAGCCCGCCGCTCCAAAAAAAATCCACGTCACTTTTTCCCAAGCGATGACCATTTTGCTCCCCTATTCCTGGCACCAGATACGGGAGCAGCTCGTCACGGTCGCGCCGGTCTGCCTGTATCTTGTTCTGTTCCAGCTCCTGTTTCTACGCTACGGCCTCACCCAGGTCGGGTGGATCACGGGCGGCGTGGTCATGGTGATTTTCGGGCTGGTGTTTTTCCTTGAGGGCGTGCGCATCGGGCTTGTTCCGATCGGTGAAGCGGTGGGCGATACGCTCCCCGTCAAAAGCGGCCTTTTCGCGGTGCTTGCCTTTGCGTTTGTCCTCGGCATTCTCGCGGCATTCGGCGAGCCGGTGCTCGGCAGCCTGCAGATCGCGGGCGCGGGCGTGGATCCGGCCAGGGCGCCGCTTCTCTATTATCTTCTTGTCAAGAATCCCCTTGTGTTGACCCTGACGGTCTCGCTCGGAAGCGGCGTTGCCGTGCTGCTCGGCACGCTGCGCTTCATTTACGGATGGGGCCTCAAGTCCCTTATTCTGCCGTGCGTGGGCATCGCAATCGCCCTGACCCTTTTCGCCGCGCAAAATCACCTTCTCGCAAGCGCGGCCGGCCTTGCCTGGGACACGGGCGCGGTCATTGTCGGCCCGGTGCTCTGTCCGCTTGTGTTGGCCTTGGGGCTCGGCGTGAGCCGCGCCACCGGGAAAAGCGACCCCGGCATGGCCGGCTTCGGCATGGTGGGGCTGATCTCCGTGGTCCCTATCGCCGCGGTCCTCTTGCTTGCCTATATTCTTCAGCTTGTTTTTGGCGCCGGCCATTTCGACATCGCGCCCGTCACCATCAGCCAAGCCGCTGCCGGACTTTACAAAACGTTATTTGATTCATTTGTTCTGGCCCTAAGGGCGGTCTTGCCGATTTTCATTTTTTTGTATTTATTTCTGCGGTTGAAACTCAAGGAAGAGGGCGTTCCGCTTCCCCAGCTCATTCTCGGCTTGACATTTGCAATCACCGGGCTGTTCCTTTTCAATTTCGGACTTGCGGTCGGGCTTTCGGAGCTCGGCAATCAAGTAGGAAACCGCCTGCCGCTCTCCTTTCACCCTCCTTCTGCCGCATTGTATCCCACGGCAGTCGGAAAACTGGTTGTCGTGGCGTTCGGAGGAATTTTGGGATACGGTGCGACGCTCGCCGAGCCCGCATTCAAAATATTGGGCCGGCAGGTGGAAGATGTTACCCAGGGCGCGTTCAAAAAATGGCTTTTCAGCCAGGCGGTCGCGCTTGGCGTGGGCGCTGGAGCCAGCCTCGGCATTGTCTCGATTGTCTATGAAGTCAATTTGCTGTTCCTGCTCATTCCGCCCTATGCCCTGCTTTTTTTTCTGACGCTGTATTCGAGCGAGAAATACGTCGCCATCGCATGGGACGGCGGCGCGGTCACCACCGGACCGGTCACGGTCCCGCTCAAGATCGCGATCGGCATCGCCCTTTCGCACGCCACCGGATTCGCCGAGGGCTTCGGCATCCTGGCACTGGCTTCCGCGTATCCGGTATTGAACATCCTGCTCATCGGTCTTTATGCAAAACAGCGCGAACAAAAACTGGAAATAAAACTGCTTCAAACAACGGAGGCGGCAAACTGATGGATGCAGCAGGCAATACAATTGCAAAAGAGGAAGTCGAGCTCATCACCTGCGTGGTGCAGCGGGGCAAGGCCGACAAGGTCGCCAAGGCGGCGATTGACGCGGGCGCGGGCGGCGCCACGATATTTTTCGGACGCGGCATGGGGCTCAGGGAAAAGCTCGGGCTCCTGGGCCTTGCCATTGTGCCCGAAAAGGAACTGCTCATGATCCTTTGCGGAAAAACGGACACGCAGAGAATTTTCACCGCGGTCGTGAAGGCGGCCAGGCTTGACGTGCCGGGAATGGGCATCGCCTGGGTGTCGCCGATCACGGCGGTGGCGGGCCATTTTTCGCCATCTGCAGCTGAACAAAAGAATTAGCAAGAAATTGGGCGTTCCCCGGCCCTTCGACTTTGCTCAGGGCCGGGCGGCACCGCGCTTCTGCGCGGCCTGCGGTCGCCCTTAACGCCGGACCGAAGAAATCTTCCCGGTCCTGTATTCTTCACCGCCATCGGCGCCCCTGAGGCAGGAGGCTTTGCCGCTCGTGCTGTCCGAGTCCGGCGGGAGCCCGTTGGCGTAATAAGTAAAGTTGACTTATAAGAATTCATTTGCAGCGCGTTAGGGAGACTGGAGGGTGCGCAATAGCGCATGGTCACTTCGTTCCCGAATGTAAGGCGGTCGCGCTCCGCGCAGTCAATTATATCGTTCGCATTTTACCGGCCGACCACGCGAAGCGGGGGAACGCCCAAATTCTAATTTATTTTTTTACAATGTAAAACCAGCATTCCCCCGCCCCGCTTGTAGAACCCCGGGCAAATGATTATTTTAATCACAGGTTCCTATTATTGGAGAATATCCTATGAAACGTTACGTTGATCACGACCAGATCGTTGAAAAAAACAGGGCGATCGCGCACTCATACGAGACCGAGTCCCGGGACAAGGCCCTTGAGGGCAAGGGATACAATTACCAGCAGCGCCAGCAGGAGGCCTCCTGCTTCAACTGCAAGATGAAACAGAAGTGTCCGCAGTTCAGGGCGAAGCGCACCGGCGGCACCTCGGGCGTCGTCTCATTCGGCGGCGACCAGAAATTCATCTGCGACCGCTACCTGCCCAATCCCTCCCCGGTGCAGGCCATGTCCGACAAACAAGTCAAATCCCTCTTAAAAATCGCAAAGCGAGGTTTGAGATGAAAGAGCAGGCGAACTCACCGCTCGAGCTGTACGAAAAGGCGTACCGGCTGCAGTACGACGAAAACCGGATCCCCGAGGCGTGCCGCCTTTACAAACTCATCATCGACGAATTCCCTGATTCAAACGAATGCGGCTACGCCGTCATCCAGCTCGAAAAGATCATCGCCGGCACCATGTCGGAGAAGATCAACGTGTCCTCCCGATGGAACACCGTGCTGGCAGTGCTCGCGATCGTGCTGAGCATTGCCGCGCTCGCGGGCGTGCTCCTCGCCGGCAGCATGTACATGAAGGACGCCAACGCGCGCATTGCAAGCCTCTCGCTCGTGTCGCAGGCGCTCGCCAAGGTCCAGGTTGGAAAAGACAAGGAGGCGCTGGAGATTCTTGACAATGCGAAATCAATCGCCAAAAACAAGGACATGACGCCCTATCTGCTCGCGGCCGACATTTACCTCGTGCGCCAGCAGTATTCCAAGGCCATGTCGGAATTCGACACGCTCAAGAGGCTGTCGGGCGCGGAATCGCTCGCCGTGCAGGAAATCGCGCGCGCCCAGGCCGAGGAAAACTCGGCCAAGAAGTCCACAGTGGCCGAAAAGCCGCCTGCCGAAACCGAACTGCCGAAGACCGAACCGGAGCCGGTAAAGGAAAAAGCCGAGCCTCCGCCGCGGGAAACAAAGGCAAAGTCGAAAAAGGAAGCGGCGGCAACGCAACGGTCGCAGAAGCAGCGCAAGGCGCCTCCCGCGGCGCATCAGGACAGCGTATCGTTCTTTTAACCCGGACAGTTCCATGGATGCCGCCGAAAAAATAAAAAAGATGGTGCTTGCCGGGCATGTGCTCGACGACGAGGGTGCATGGGTCCCGCTCGGCCAGCGCTCCGCGGTTGAAAAAAAAATCCTCGGCCGGCTCATGGCGGGAAAAGTCCTGTCCAACGGCCACTGGGTTCCCATTTCCCAGGCCCTCGAAACAGCCAGAAAAGAGGGGCTGGCCCCGCCGCCGGAAACCAAGGCCATCAGCAGGCGCCGGCCGCCACGGGGTGTTTGATTTTTGCACCTCTTCCTTTAGGCGAACTCCCACCAAACTCCCACGGGAGCTTTCAAAAGTCAACCTGTTTCTTCCGGATAAAATGATGAAACTAAAGACCATCATAATCGGTTTCCTTTATTTCAAGTTCCCTGACAATTTTGAGGATGATTCTGTGCAACTGGAATCAGCCAAGAACAGTTTAAAAAAATGAGTGAACAATAACATCTTTTCAATCCCCACACATCTTTTCCCCGCCCCGATTGTTAATTTTTCCAGGTCGTTGAACTATTTTCTTTTTAACCAATGAACCCCTCCCTCCTCATCATGCTCGCCGCCTGGGCGTTTGTGGCCGCCTGGACGGCCGGCGTCGTTCTATCACAGCGCCGCGTGCATCCCAAGGCGCTTTTTTACCTTTTCTTTGTTGAACTGTGGGAACGCTTCTCCTATTACGGCATGCGCGCCCTGCTGATCCTTTACCTCACCAAGGCGTTCGGGTTCGCGGATGACAAGGCCTACGGGATTTACGGCGCCTACGGCGCGCTCGTATACGCAACGCCCGTGCTCGGCGGCCTCATCGCGGACAAATTTCTGGGCCTGCGCAACTCCATCAAGCTCGGCGCCGTGCTCATGGCGCTGGGCCATTTCGCCATGGCGCTGCCGCAGCGGCCCGTGCTGTTTCTGGCGCTCGGGTTTCTCATTGTCGGCAACGGTTTTTTCAAGCCCAACATCTCGAGCCTTGTGGGAAAACTGTATCCCGACGGCGACGCGCGGCGCGACAGCGCGTTCACCCTGTTTTACATGGGCGTCAACACCGGCGCTTTTCTCACCCCGCTCACCTGCGGCGCGATCGGCGAGCTGTACGGCTGGCATTGGGGATTTTCCCTGGCCGGCATCGGCATGGTGACCGGGCTCGCCATCTTCCTGGCCGGCGGCCGCGCCAATGCCTACGAGGACAAGGGGCTTCCGCCCGACCCCGCATTGTTGACAAAAAAGATCGCGCGGCCTTTCAGGATCGACCATCTTTTTTATGCCGTGGTGTTCCTGTGCGTTCCCGTCATGGCCTTTCTTGTCAAGCACAACGAGACCGCCAAATGGTTTCTGGGCGCACTCGGCACCGGCATGCTGCTGTACCTGCTCGGCTTTGCCCTCAGGCAGGAAAAACAACAGCGCGAAAAGCTGTTCGTCATCCTTGCGCTCTTTGTCTTTACCGTTTTGTTCTGGACGTTCTTCGAACTGGCGGGGAGTTCCATTAATCTCTTTACCGACCGGAACGTCAACCGGACATTGGCGGGGTTCACCCTGCCCACGAGCATGTTCCAGGGCGTAAACCCGCTGTTCATCATCCTGCTCGCGCCGCTCTTTGCGGCGGTCTGGAAAAAGCTCGCCGACATTGCGCGGCCCCTTTCCGCGCCGGCGCAGTTCGGCCTGGGCCTGCTTCAGCTCGGCGCGGGGTTTCTCGTGCTCGTGGCCGGCGCGCGGCTTGCGGGCCCCGCGGGTCTTGCGCCCCTGTGGTCGCTTGTGCTTGCCTATCTGCTCCACACCACGGGCGAGCTGTGCCTGTCTCCCATCGGGCTGTCGCTCGTCACCAAGCTTTCCCCAAAGTCAATCGCCGCGTTCGTGATGGGCATCTGGTTCCTCTCCTCGTCGTTCGCCCACACCATCGGCGCGGAAATCTCAAAGCTCACCTCGCAGCCCGCGGAGGCGTCGGCCGCGGCCGTGATTGCTCCCGCGCACGGCCTTCAGCTTTATGCGGGGGTGTTTTGGAACGTTGGTTTGATCGCAATAGGCGCTGGGGTTGTTTTGTTTTTATTGGTGCCGGTGCTGAAGCGGTGGATGCACGGGGTAAAATAATATTAAAAGGAAAATCTGTGACAGCTTTAGTCCTTTATCTCAAAATGGCGTTTTAATCCATTGTGCCAATTAAATTGAAATCTACCATCTTTTTGCGGGCGGCCAACGATAATGCCTGGAGTAATACCCGGGCGAACGGCGAATCGACCAATAAGCTTTTTATCAACTCTTGGATTAACAAGAATAAACTGGTCGCCGACGGATGATCTCCTTCAATTTCTATTTGAAATACCTGATCAGATACATTCCCCTTCCATATCCATTTAAAATTGTCTTATCCCGGTTCAATGACGCGGCCGTTGCGCTGAAAATTTTTCTGCCTTGGATAGTATAGATTTCCAATCGGGCCGCGTTGTTTGGAATTATAAATCCGTTGGTAATAGCCGTCACTAATTGACATTCTGGAATCGATCTCTTTGTTTCAACCGTTTGTTTTGGAATTTGCACCTCCACCGCGCCGGTGACCCGTTTGTACATTTCTTCTCCCGCAAGGAGCAGCGCGCCCTCGCCCTCCGAACTGGAATAATCGGCCGACATGTTGTTAAACGGCTCCTGCGCCACGGTTTGGCAGTACATGAGTTTGCCGTCCGATGCGATATTTTTGACAAGCCCGCTCCACGCCCTGCGCATGGGAGGCGTGAACACGGCCGAATCCAGGATCCCGTTGTTGATGCCCCAAGCCATGGCAAAGCAGAAAAACGCGGTAGAACTTGTTTCGTGCTGCCAGAACTCCACCGAATCGAGGAGGCTCGTGGTCCACAGCCCGTCGCCCTGCTGGCATGCGACCACCGCGGCAAGCTGGTCGCGGAACTGGGTTATCATGGAGTCGCGGCCGTGGTAATTGAGCGGCGTATATTTGAGGATGCGCGCCTGGCCGCCCAGCACCCACGCTTCGCCCGGCGCCCAGAAAATGGGCTTTCCGAGGGAATCGACTTTGGGAAGCTTGTAGCCGGGATCGCGCCAGTACAGGTGGAACGTGTCGCTGTAGATCACCTGCGCGTCATCCCACCAGCATTTGTAAAGCGAGTCGAGGATGCGCGTCTGGCCCGTGATGGAGGCGAGCATGGCGAGCCCGGGCGGCGCCATGTACAGCGCGTCGCACCAGTACCAGTACGAACGGCCCGACGGCGAGTGACTCAAAAAATCCGCGGTGACGCGGCTGAGCCACGGTTCGTACATGTATTTTTTCGACGTGTCCGCCGCGAATAGATACGACTCGCAGAAGGTCTGCGCGCAGCATTCGTTGTCCGGGTTGCCGCTGGCCGGCGTCCAGTTCGCGAAAACGCCGAAATTGACGATGCTGTCCAGATACTGCTTTTCATTCGTATGACGGTAGAGCGCGCAGACGCCGGTCATATACGCTCCCGCGTCCCAGTTCGTGCTGCTGGCGAACCAGTCGCCCAGGCTCTTGACACCGTGCGACAGCCGGTACCCCGCCACTTTTTTCATGATCTTGGTGATCGAGTCGGGGCTGAATTCGTCGGAGCGGGCGGGCTTGTTTGAAAATAGCAGAATAATGCCAATCAATAAAAGTCTGGAAATTTTTTTCATGATTTCCCCCGAAAAGTAAATAGTGTCGCGCCAACGAAATGATAAACACCACGATACTCTTGGAATCAACTATCGATCTCATTCAATTGCCGCATGCTCTCATCCGATAATATAAGAAAATACCACCTCGATTGCTCATTGATAACAATCGAAAATAAATTTACCTTTTGACGGTATTGCTTGAATGTTGTCAAGAGAGCATGGCCGCGCGCCGGCCTTTCTTTTTCGTCCTCATTCTTTCGTTGAAATTCCTTCATTTTTTGTTTATATTACACACCGGGAAGAGAACACACATACTATAGAGGGGGATTTATGAAATTCTTTTCAGCGGCGCGGCGCGTTGCCGTTGCCGGATCGATCCTTGCCGTCCTTATTTTTTCCCTGCCTTCCGATTCCGCAATTCCGACCGGGTATAAAGGATTTCCCTATCTGGACTCGATCCAGCAGATCCCGGGAAGAATCAGGTTATTCCGCTTTGACCAGGGCATGGCCGGAAAAACACAGTCCGAGGCAACACTGGATGCAAACACCAATGGAGTAACCTGGCACGATTACATGGCCATCGGCCAATGGGCTTGCCATAACCTGCGCGCGATTACCGGACCCAGCCTGCAAATAATGGGTGAGGGAGGCGATTGCATGAGTACCGGCTGGGTTGGTCCGGACTATGTTCACGATTCCGCCGCTAACGATTGCTACCTTGCGGACGCCAATATGGGTGACTGGACAAAATATACGGTTTATGTGAAGCAACCCGGCATTTACAATCTGAGCATTTTTCAGACTGCAGCGGACATTCAACCCCCATGGGGTCCATACATTGAGATCTCCCTGTTGAACGGTACCGATTCCATAAGTACCGGAACAGACACCCTGCATTTTACCTCTGGCTGTGCATACGATTTTCACTCATGGTGGTATATGAAAAACTACCGCCAACTGGCGCTCGATTCCGGAGTGCAGCTCTTTAGATACCAGGTCTGCACGAATCCCGAGGGAAACGGCCCCATGAATGTCGACTTCGTCGACTTCACCTATGTCGGCCCCGTCTCCGTCGCCGACCGCCATCTCTTCGCCGCCCGCAACGGCGGCCTGTCCCTGAACAGCATCACGCCGCAGACGAACAAGGCGCTGCAGCTCAACTTCACGGCCGCGAACACTGAACCGGTTGCGGTGCAGTGCTTCAACGCCCGCGGCGCCCTGCTGTTCGCGGAGACAATAAACAATGTCGCCCTTGGATACAACCATAGCCAGCTCAGGAACAAGGTCATTGGCTCGGGCATGACGTTTATCCGCATGACGCAGGAGAACAAGACCGCGCAGGGCAGAATATTCCTGTTTGCAAAGTAACGGCAATTGCAGGTCGGTTAAATATGGGAAGGGCTCGCCTTTACGGGCCCTTTTTTATTCCGGGACGCGGTGCTTCTTGCAAGGTTCATTTTGTTTTCGGGAAGACATTGTTCTTGTCAACAAAATGTAAAAAAATATATTTCTAGTATTGAACCATGAACTCCATCATTTCCATTCTCATCGCGGTCTTTTTCCTCCTCGCCCTCGTCTTCGGCGTCCTTATCTACCGGTCTTGGCGGCTCCGGCGCTTCATGGGGGCATTCACGTATCTGCTCCTGACGCTGGTAATGATGCTTTCCGGCCTCCTGGCGATTGTGATTTCAGTGGGGAGCATCGGGTATAAGGCGCTTACCCGTGAAGACCTCGCCGCCACCGTGTTCATCACGCCCCTGGGAAGCCAGCAGTTCACGGCAAAAGTGGTTCGCCCTGGACGCCGCGACACCGCGTTTACGATCGCGGGCGACGAGCTGTACGTTGACGCCCGCATTCTCAAATGGAAACCTTTTGTCAATGTGCTGGGACTGCGCACGGGCTACTGCCTCGACCGCGTTGCGGGCCGGTACACCGACATCGGTGACGAGCGCACCAAGCTGCGAACCCTGTATTCGTTCGGCGGCACCATCCAGCCCTGGGACCTTTTTTTCCTGCGGACCCGTTATTCCTTTCTTTCGCCCATCCTCGACGCCTATTACGGCTCGGCCGCGTTCGTGCCTGTCCGTGATGTCAAGAGCGTGAAGATCCTGGTGACCGCCAGCGGGTTGATTGCACGATCCCAATAAGATAAAAGCACTTCCCCTTCCGCGCAGCCTCCGCCACAATACCTCCTTGACGCCAACCGAATATCCAAGGAGGGCATTCATGATAAGAACAATCATGATCGTGGCCTTGTGCGTTCTGGGTCTTTCGGGTGCTGGGAATGCTACACAATCAGAGCGCGAGTTTGCGGTAATGCGGGAAAAGATGGTGCGGACGCAAATTGAAGCGCGGGGAGTTAAGGATACGAACGTGCTTTCCGCAATGTTAAAGGTGGAGCGCCACAAATTTGTCCCTGACCCATATAAAGGCAGCGCTTATGAAGACCGTCCTCTTCCCATCAGCGAAGGCCAAACCATTTCGCAACCCTATGTCGTTGCGCTCATGACCCAGGCGCTCGCGGTCAACAGATCCTCAAAGGTCTTGGAAATCGGCACAGGCTCCGGATATCAGGCGGCGGTGCTTGCGGAATTGTGCGATAGCGTGTTTACCGTTGAGATAAACAAGTTCCTCGGCGAGAGCGCGGGAAAGCTGCTTTCGTCGCTCGGCTACGCGCGAGTCAAGGTCCGCATCGGCGATGGATACCAGGGATGGAAAGAACATGCGCCCTTTGACGGCATCATCGTCACCTGCGCAGCCACGCGGGTGCCGAAGCCGCTTGCGGACCAGCTCAAGGAAGGGGGCATCATGGTGATACCGACGGGCGGGGCAACGGTGCAGGAGCTGCAGTTGTTCAGGAAAAAGAGCGGCGCTCTCATCCGCAACGCCATCGTGCGTGTCCGTTTTGTGCCGATGACCGACGAGTCGGGGAAAGCATATTAACCAAAACATCCGGCAATGGTTTCTGCGGAACATGAATAAATACTATTTTCTTATTACACTATTATTACACGTATTACACGAAATTTTTCAAGCCCGCTCCGGCAGGAAAACATCTTTGTGAACCAAGTTCTTATGACCGGCGTGGTCATCGTTTCATTCGCGTTGCTATTTTATTCCATCGCGGTGATCGCCGAACAGCGCAAACCTATCGTCTCAAAACTCGTGCTGACCTTTCTCACCGCGGGCCTTGCCTGCGACATTACGTCAACGATGTACATGATTGTCGGATCGCGCAACATTCCCATAACGGTCCACGGCGTCATCGGCTATTCCGCGCTTCTGGCAATGCTGATCGAAACCATGATGATCTGGGGGCATTGGCGGAAAAACCGCAATGCCGTAAAAGTGCCGCGAGGCCTCCACCTCTACACCCGGATCGCCTATGGATGGTGGGTGGTCGCCTATATCGCTGGTGGAATTATCGCATCGGTCGGATTGAAATCCTAGGATATAAAAGATATAATTTGAGCTGTAGAGGAGGGATACACATGGACATTCCGGGAAAAGTTGCCATTATTACGGGCGCATCCGCGGGCATCGGGCTTGCCACCGCCAAACGCTTTGCGGCGGAAGGCGCAAAGGTGGTGCTCGCGGCGCGGTCGGCGGACAAGCTCACAGCACTTGCGGCTGAACTTCACAAACTGGGGCATGATGCGCTGTCGGTCGCCACCGACATACGCGACAAGAACGCCGTCAACAATCTCATTGAAAAGGCATTTGCGCGTTACGGTCGCATCGACATTCTCATCAACAACGCCGGCCAGTCCGCCGTCGGCTCGGTCGCGGACATAAATCCCGACCACCTCCACTCGATCCTCACGCTCAACGTGTTCGGCCCTCTCTGGGCCATTCAGGCCGTTGTCCATAAAATGCGCGTGAAGGGCGGCGGGCTCATCATCAACATCAGCTCCATGGTGACCAGGATGCACATCCCCGGGCTCGGCGCGTACGCCGCGTCGAAATGCGCCCTTTCGATGCTGTCCGACACGGCGCGCGACGAGCTTGCGCCCGACAAGATTCGCGTGGTCACCGTCTATCCCCGCATGACGGCAACCGATTTCGGGAAAAACGCGCTCGGAGACCACCGCCTGGGCATGCAGCAGCGCGGCCATGCCCCGGTCATTGACACGCCGGAATATGTGGCGGGTAAGATCCTCGAGGCGGCGAAAAAAGAACCCGCCGAGCAGTTCATGGAATAAAATCGCCGGCAAAATACGCGCCCGTTTCCGCCCTTTAAAATACCCTCTGTCAAGGCACCACAAAAACGAGCCGGTTTGACGGAAGCGTGTCGATATTCGTGTACACGAACCGGTTTGTCGAAAGATCAAGATACCCGCTGTTTTCCGAACCCGCGGACGCGGCATACGCGACGGTATACAGGGTATCACCGCTCTGGAACCCGGCGCTCGCAAAGGCCACCGGCTGCAGGCGGATCCCCGTCGAATCGATCCCGCCGATGAAAAAAGTGTTTTCTGGGCTTGCCGCCAGATAGGATGCCGGGTCGCGCGAAACCGATGCGCCGTGGCTGAAAAACAGGATCACCTTGTACTGTCCGTGGACGAGACTGTCGGAGGCGCGCACCCCAAGATATACTGAATTCGTGTCCCCGGTTTTCGGCACCCGTGTCCAGACACTGTCGATAAAAAACGCAGGCGGCTCGCACAGGTTCACTGTGCCGATGTTCCGGTCTCCGCCGCCGACAAACTGCACCTGGACCTCTTTTGACGTCCCGTAACCGTCTTTTGAAAATGTTAAGGTGTATATCCCGGTTTCGGCACGGGAAAAGGCCCATTCCCCCGCGCTGTCGGTCTGCGTTGCGGCCCACGACCAATCGGCGCTCACGCGCACACCCGACCGGTCTGCAGGCTGGTCGCCGTTCGCTTTTATCAAGGTGACGAACCCGTATAACGTGCCACGCAATTCCGGGCCCTCCGGCCCCTGCGGCCCCTCGCGGCCCGGCCAGAAGCAGTTGCCGATAAGGGCCAAGAACAACCCTGGACCAAAAACACCGGCCAAAATGAACCTTTTTTTAGGTGACATGGCTTACCTCCTTTTCAACGCCGACCCAGTCCCAACAAGCATCGCATTTTTCATGCAACAGGAATGCCATTGACGAAAATCGGGCCGTGCAAATCGATACAGGAGGTATAAGTCGGAAAAACGTGGCGGTAATGAACATTGGGCGGGCTATTGCGAGACAATACCGCTGCTGACGGGCAACTTCGATGGAGGAATCAAAAACTGGTTCCCAGCTTGAAAATTTTTTCTCAAAAACAATAACGGCCTTTCCACTTGGAAAGGCCGTTGGAGTCACATCGTTCAGTTCTTTTTATTTTCTTTTCTTTCCCTTGTGTTTTGCCGGCTTTGATGCCGCTTTGGCCTTTGCCGGCGCGGGGGCCGGCTCGGCCTTTGCCGATTCAAGCGTCGCAATGCCCGCCTTTGCCGCATCAAGTGCTCCTGCAAGGTCGCCGCTCGCCTTGAGGCTCTGGGCGCTCGCGGCCTTCGCCTCCGCATCCGCAACAATCTTTACCTTGGCCTGGAACTGGGCCTTTGCCTTTTTGGCTTTTGGCGGCTTCTTCAGCATGTCCTTGGCCTTGGCGATGTCCGCGGTCAGTGTCGCAAGCGTTGTTTCAAGTTCGGTCTGCACTTTCGCCATTTCTTCCGCGGCCTTTGCCTTGAGTTCCGCGGCCTTTGCCGTGATCGAAACCAGGCTCGCCTTCGCCTTTTCGTAGTTCCTGCTCATGGGGCTTTTTTTCTTTTGCGCCTGGATGTCGTCAAGCGCGCTGGTGAGGGACGCCTGAAGCGCCATGAAATCGGAGGCGACGTATTTGTCGGCCTGCGCGGCCTTGGCGGCGTCAACAGCGGCCTTTGCGGCGGCCTCTTCCTGCATGGGCTCCTTTGCGCAGCCGACCATCATCAGGGAAATGCCGGCAACCGCAGCGATTGCAAAAAGGCGTAAGCGTTTCATAAACAACTCCTTTTTAGGATGAAGGTTTGTGGTGAAAGTTCACGGTTTAATGGATCAAGCGTCTTTCGCCCGCTTATTTAATATAAGAAATGTATGCCGGGATAACAAATCGCAGGAGCCCGGATGTGGTGCTCGATTGGTTCCGCAATTATTTTAAAGATTCCTTGGTATCAACAACGGGAGGCAGTCCGATGAAAAAAAGGATTCTTGTCGCTGTCATTACGGCCGCAGCATTTTCCTTTGTAAATGGTCAGGCGCCGGGGAAAAAGTCCGCACCCGAGACCGGACCCGTCACCGTAAAGGTGCCGTGCTCCGCAGCGCGCGATTTTTCCGAGGGACTGGCCGCGGTGCAGAGCAAGGGGCTGTGGGGGTACATCAACAAAAAAGGCGAATTCGCCGTCACACCGCAGTTTGACGGCGCCGGAGAGTTCCGCGACGGCCTCGCCCGGGTTAAAGTCGGCGGCGACCTCAACGCCAAGCGCGGCTACATCAACGCCAAGGGCGCCTTTGCCATCAATCCGCAGTTCGAGCTCGCCGGGGATTTTTCTGAGGGGCTCGCCGCGGTCGCCGTGCACGGCCGGTGGGGCTACATTGACAAGACAGGAACGATCGTGATCGCGCCGCAGTTCGACCTCTGCTACCCGTTCCGCGAGGGGCTCGCCAAAGTCCGCATCGGCGACGACCGGTCGGGCAGGCGCGGCTTCATCGACCGCAAGGGAAGGATCGTCATCAACCCGCGGTTCGACCTGGCCGGCGATTTCGCCGACAACCGGGCCATGGCCGTCATCCACGCCGCAAGCGACGAATACGGCGAGCGGTCCGCGCAGAAATGCGGCTACCTCGGGAAAAACGGCGAGTTCGTGATCGCGCCCCAGTTCGACATCGCGCACAGTTTTTCCGAAGGGCTCGCGGCCGTGGTGGTCGGCGGCTCGGCCGACGAGTTCGGCTTCCTTGCCGGCGGCAGGACCGGCTACATCGACACCGCGGGAACGTTCGTCATCACCCCGCGGTTCGAGGCGGGCGGGCAGTTTTCGGAGGGTCTCGCGCCCGTGCGCACCGAAAACAAATGGGGATACATTGACAAATCGGGAACAATGGTCGTTGCGCCGCAATTCGACGAGGCCGCGCCGTTTTCCGACGGCCTGGGCCGGGTCCGCCAGAACAATGTGAACGGCTTTATCAATAAAAACGGAAAACTTGTATTAGTGCTTCCCTGACGGCATGACGGAGGGATGTATGATCACGCCTGTTGACGGTTTCGATCTTGAAAAATATCTTGGCACCTGGTACGAAATCGCGCGCATGCCCGCGCCGTTTGAAAAAGGCCTGGTGGCCGTCACCGCCACCTACGGCCTCAAGGAAAACGGCATGGTGAGCGTTGTGAACCAGGGCCATAAAAAAACGGCCGATGGAAAAATCTCCATCGCGCGCGGCAAGGCAAAGTTCGCGGGCGAACCTTCAAAAGGGCATCTCCGGGTTTCCTTTTTCTGGATTTTTTTCGGAGATTATATTATAGTCGATCTTGACAAAGCAAACTACCAGCACGCGCTTGTTTGCAGTCCGCCAAAATATGCGTGGATTTTGTGCAGAGCCCCCAGGCTCGATAAGGCCATTCTTGACAAGCTCATCGACAAATTGAAAACCCTCGGCTATGACACCTTGAGGCTAATCGCCGTCCCGCAATAAGCGCCGCATTACTTTCTGTACCCGATCACGATCCCCTGCTGTTCCATCAGGTAAACCTCGCTTCCCGGGCCTATCGAGTAATCGCAGGCATTCCTGTTTGCAAACATCGGGTCATAGGTCCAATACTGCTGCGCTGAGGCAGGGGCCAGGGTGATTTCCTGCTGGTTTAAAAAAAGATCGAGGGAATCAAAAACAACTTGGGAGACGGTTGAATCCCACAATCCGGAAACAGCCGCGCCGGCGTTGTAGGCGATGATCGACCGTGTGACGCTCACCGCGCCCGCCGGCGTGGTGATGCTGATGCCACAGCTGTCGTTGTCGGAAACCGTGGCTTGCGTGACCGTTGCGGGCGTGGCGATCACCGCAATGCCCTCCTTGGCGTTGTGCGCCGAAAGGACATTGTCAAGCGCCGCCGTGTGGCCGGCCGTGGCATCGCCGCTGATCCTGACCCCGTTCCTGCCGTTGTTCAGGAACGCACAACGGGCAGCGCGCACGTCGCTGTCGGTGATTTCCAGTCCGTCAAGGGCATTGTCGCGAAACGCGCAGTCGGAGAAATCAATGTCGGATGAACCGTTTTCGACTTTGACACCACTTGCATAGCTGGAGTCGAACACGATATTGGAGAATCTGATTGAACGCTGGCCGCTGATGTAGAGAATGCCGAGTCCGGGCTGCGCCCGCACCACCGTCGTACTGTCGGTCCCGGCAAGCACGATGGGAAGGTCGGCCGTGCCGCTGCTGCCGAACCTGAGCGAAACAACGTAGGTGCCGGCAGCGAGCGCGATGGTGTCGCCGGCCCGGGCGCTCAACGCCCTTGCCATGAGGGAATCCTGGCTGGTGACAATTGTTTTTTCCCCCGCCGGGAGCGCGTGCCGGTTCGCGGGATCAAAAGGATTGTCCCTTGCAATGCAGGAAATCCCCGTGGCCATGGCGGCCGGCCACAGCAGAAAGCATATTTGTGATATGAAGCGTTTCATGCGTTCATCGGAACGATTATTTCTCCGGGCCTTTATCATTGCGGCTTTTTGCCACACGGTTCAGGCGGAAAATCGTTCTTCACAAAATACTATTCTCCTTGTCACGGACACCACGCTTGATTCTTGCGTTTTCCCGGGATTTTCCTCGGCACTTCTTCTCCACCTCAGGCAGAATCTTTCTACGGCCGACTGGAAGGTGCGGCAGCCGCCCGCGGCGGACAACACTTTGGCGATGGATTCCTCAACCATGGTGCTCGTTGTCCGTCCGCGGCACCGGGATGACGGCGCAACGTCTTTGCGCGCGACCTTGGTTCGGTTTCCTTCATGGAAAGCGGGGATGCACGACACCCTTGCGCCGCTTGTTGACATAGCATATACGAAGATGGACACGACCGCCGCGGCCCTTCTCGCGGCAAAAAAGATCGCCGAAAACCTGCGGAGCAGGTTCTCCTGCCGGCTGGTGGTCAGCAGCCTCCCGCCGCAGGCCGACGTAAAAAGCTCGGCCGGGCTCTATGGAAAATGTCCCGTGGCGTGGGACGTCGCCTTCGGCATCACCGACGTCACGGCGCAAAAAAAAGGTTTTCTTCCCAAGACGGTGCGCTTGCAGCTTTCCGAGGCCCGCAACCCGGACACCGCCTTCATCGTTCTTGTCAAGCGCATGCCTTACCATTCGGCCGCGTTTGGTCCCGCCGTCGCCTGCGCCGCCGTGTCCGCCGCACTATACGGATGCGAATACTACTATTATCAGAAATACCGGCGGCTGGGCGAAAATGATCTTACCAGCAATCCGGACGAATTCGGCAGGACTTTTTCCCTTGCACAGGGATGCGAATATGGAGCGGGCATTTCGCTCGGGCTTGCGTGCGCGCTGTTTGTGGTGACGTTTTTCTGGTAGGAAAGAATTCACCACGGAGACACGGAAAACACGGAAAAATCACGAAGGATTAACAAGCCGCCTGACCGATGAACCATCATGCCGATTTTTCCCACTAAACAGAGGGGAAGAAGGACTGTGATGAAAACGATCGTGGAGCCCTCAAAGGAGGTCCTGAGCGCTTGTAAAGCCGGGGACAGGGCCGCGTTCAAAACAATATTTGACTTGTATAAAATGTACGCATACAATCTCATTTATAAAATCACCGGGCCTTCTTCCGACCATGAAGACCTTCTGCAGGAGACGTTTTTCCAGGTGTATCTTTCGCTGCGCACGTTTGAGGGCGCGTCGTCGTTCACCACGTGGTTCCACCGTGTGGTGGTGCAGGTGTGCAGCGGCAATCTGCGGTACAAACTCGCGGCAAAGCGAAAACCCGGTGAACCAACCATTAATTTCGACGATACGCAGGAGACCATACCGGACAAAACGGAATCGCGCGAAAACAGGCTCGCGCTCAGGGACCTCGTGGAGAAGGCGCTTGCCGGACTGGATGATTCCCTCAGAATTCCGCTTGTGCTCAATATATACAGTGAAATGGAAATCGGGGAAATCGCCGCGGTCATGAATATTCCCGAGGGCACGGTGAAGTCGCGGCTGTTTACCGCGCGCAAGCAGATGAAGGAATTTATCCAGAACGCCGGATGAAAAGATGATTATGGAAATAACAGACAATAACGACATTCCAGGAATGGACTTGCTCAGGCAGGACATTTCGGCCCCATCGGGAATGTTCGACCGCATTGAAGCTGCCCTGTTTGACAGAATTGAAAAGTTCGAGCGCGGCCAGTCCCCTGAGAAGACAATGCCGCCCTGGGAAGCCGTTGTCGCTTTGGACGAGACTGTCCCTCCGGAACTTGTCGATAATTCAGAGCAAGAGTTGTTCGACAGGATTTCTCAAGCCGATAATGCCGAGCCATGGGAATTGTACGTTAAAAAAGATATCATCGGCACGGAAGATCTCTCCGCGCTTGAGAAAAGACTGTCGTACACCATTCCCGCAACGTCAACGCCCTATTCCTTTCCGCTGCTGTTTTCAACCATGTCTCTTGCGATCTCAAAATACAAAACAACTTTTATCGCGCTCCTCATTCTGGTTTTCGGCGTATCCGCGTTTTACGGCTGGTACGCCTTCAGGAGCAATGATCTGCCGCTCGCGACAATACTGACCGCACAAGGCGGGATGCCTCGTTTGGCCGGCATCGTCCGTGAAAGCCAAACAGTGCGGTCGGCCGCCGGCCAGACACTGGTTCTTTCAAACAGACGCGGCACTGTGGTTGTTGCAGACGGCGCAGAGATCACCATTCGCAAGGCCAGGCGCCGCCGCATGGAATATGCCGTTGATTTCAAGGAATATACCCCGGAAACGGCCGGCCGTGTTATTTTCGCTGTCACCAAAAAAATACCTGGCCAGGAATTCTCGGTGACCACCAAAGATTATACGATTCACGTCGTGGGCACGGTGTTCAGGCTTACTCCGCAGGCGCGGGGGCGCACCGCCGTGCAGGTGCTTGAAGGGGCCGTTTGGATCGAGGGCGAAGGCGTTGCGACGCTTGTCACGGCGGGCGACCTGTTTGCGTTCAGCGACAAGGCCGGCGCCTATGCTGTTGCCCAAGCTGAAATGGACCGTTTGCCAAACAGCCAGAATCATCCTCTGCCGGAAACGGCGTTTGCGCCGCGGAAACCGGAGCCGCAATTCCATCATGTCAATAAAGGCTTTTCGCCGCCCCGCGACTCGCTTCTCGAGCTTGCGGTACGGCTGGAAGCGCTGGACTGGAAAAAATCCGTTGAGACCTACCGGGCCGTGCTTGCCCGCTCGGGGTCGTCAGCCTACGGCAGGGAGATCGCGCTGTTTTCCATCGGGCGGCTGCTGTACGACAACGGCGCGGCCGCACCCGAGATCAGGGAAGCGTTTAACGAATACCTGAAAAAATTTCCCGGGGGCAATTTTACCGGCGAATCGTACCTCCGGCTTGCCGACCTCGAGTATAAGACCGATCCGGGCAGGGCTCTGGTCTGGTACGAAAAATATCTGAAGGAATTTCCGCTCACCCAGAACACTGCGGCCGCCGAATACAAAGCCGGCCTTATCCTGCTGCAGCAGAACAAGCGCGGCCGGGCAGCGGCGTTGCTGTCAAACGCCCTGAGCGACGCTAAAAATTACCCGGCCGACCAAATCGCTGCAATACGGCGCACGCTTGACAATGCGAAAAGTCCCCGGAACGACAGCGCCAAAAACGGTTCATTACCGTAGACATCGACTCGCGCCATGCCATTCCGGGTTTCCCGCCTCTCCGGTCCAGCCTGGAACAAAAAAATCATTCGCATTGAACCGCAAATATCTTGCTTACCACTAATTATTAATCAGAGCAGACATAGATTCCTTTTGTCATCCAATAAACAACTGGTTAATGAATATCGATGAATTGATCCAGAATACTATCGGCACAGGAAAATTATCTCGGAAAGAAATCCTTTAACCACCGGAGGCACGTATCATGCATTTACCGTTCAAGTCTCTAAACAAAAAAGTCTTTTTATTTGTCGCAGCTTTGGCACTTTTCATCTCCCCATCTGCGCACGCCGCGAACGTGTGGGCGGTCGATTCCATCGGCAACATTACCCGAAATGACTCCGCCTTCCGCGTCAAGGGCGGATCCTGGTTCGGACTCGAAGGAAGGTATGAGCTCTCCACGGACGCGACCAACCCGCGAGGAGCGCCCATGGAATTATACATGGGCAACGTGTTCTGGGCGCAAAGCAGCCGCACCATCGCCGGGGATGCGGTCGAGATAAAAAACCTGGGATTCAACTGCGTGAGGATACCGCTTGTTCCCCAGACCCTCGATGACAGCGATCCGCAGGGCATAGACCCGGTCCTGAAAAATTCCCCGTCCGTGCGTATTCAAGGCGCTTTTACCGCGCTCAAGACGATGATCAAAGCATGTTCCGACGCCGGGCTCTACGTCCTGTTGGACATCCACTCCTGCTCAAATTACGTAGGCTGGCGAAAGGGCCGCTTGGACGCGCGTCCGCCATGGACAGACGCGAACCGCGACAATTACGACTTCAAACGTGAGGATTGCTCCTGCGCGGCGGATGGTAACCCGAGCACGGTCACCCGCATCCAGGCCTACGACGTTTCGAAGTGGCTGGCCAACCTGAAAACGCTGGCCGGCCTTGGCTCGTCGATCGGCGTGGACAACATCATGGGCATCGACATCTTCAACGAACCCTGGGACTACAGTTGGACCGAATGGAAATCGCTCATCGAGCAGGCCTACGCGGCGATCAGCTCCGTGAATCCCAACATTCTGATTTTTGCCGAGGGGATCGGCAGCAGCAACGGCAACCAGGACGGCACCCCGAACACGGTAAACAAGACGCCGCATGGAAATGATTCCACGACAAACCCAAACTGGGGCGAGAACCTGTATGAAGCGGGCGCCAATCCGCCCAACGTGCCGAAGAACAAGCTGGTGTTCTCGCCGCACTGCTATGGTCCTTCGGTATGCACGCAGCCGATGTTCGCGGACTGGGATGCCCAGCCGCAGTGCAAGAGCCTCCAGGAAGACGCCTTTGGTGACGCGAAATGCCAGATCGTGATCGATCCGGCGAAGCTCGAAGTGGGATGGCAGGAGCACTTCGGATACCTGAGGGCCCTCGGATATGCCGTTTGCATTGGAGAATTCGGCGGCAACATGGACTGGCCCAGAAAGGCCGAGATCCGCATGCAGAACCGCTACAGCTACATCACCGACACAACGGTTGACCGGCAGTGGCAGAACGCCTTTGTAAACTATCTGCTCAAGGTGGGCATATACAATTCCTTCTACTGGTCGATCAACCCGGAATCCAGCGATACCTACGGGATTTATACCACTCCTTATGACCCCGTCTCCAACACGGGCGGCTGGGGGACATGGTCGGGCACCGATCCACGGAAGCTTGGCCTGCTCGCAAAACTCTGGAACGCGGCCGGAACAGGCGCGCTTGTCAATCTTGGCGCCGTCAGGAGGGTTTCAAGCTTTCACATTTCAAATGAGGGACTGATCACCTATTCATTGCCCAGGGCGGCAATTGTCTCGCTGAAACTCTATGATCTTAACGGCCGTTTGCAATCGGAAATAATCGGCCGGCACCAAGGGGCGGGTTTTTATTCCCTGCGTCCGCGGCAGATGGCGGTTGCCGCCGGACCGTATGTGGCGGTTTTTAAGGCCGGCGAATATGTTTCGAAACAAATGGTATGTTTCACAAAATAGCTTTTATCGTTGATTGGCAATGTCAACAGAAGGGGCATCATGAAATTCATTCCGCAGGCATTTTTATCCATGATATTTCTAACTACCCTTGCCTCCGCCGCCTACAATTACGGCGAGGCGCTCCAGAAGGCCGTTTACTTCTACGAATGCCAGCAGTCCGGGCCGCTGCCGGCATGGAACCGCGTTGCCTGGCGCGGCCCGAGTTGCATCCACGACGGCGCGGACGCGGGAAAGGACCTCACCGGCGGCTGGTATGACGCCGGCGACCACGTGAAGTTCAACTTTCCCATGTCGTTTTCCGTCACCATGCTGTGCTGGGGCGTCGTGGAAAACCGCGACGCCTATGAAAAGAGCGGCCAGCTTCCCTCCATTCTCAATACCATCCGGTTTGCCGCCGAATATCTCATCCGGTGCCACACCGCGCAAAACGAATTCTACGGTCAGGTCGGCGACGGCGGGCTCGACCATTCGTTCTGGGGACCCGCCGAGTCCGTGGAGTCCATGATGAAACGGCCCTCGGCGAAAATCGACGCGACGCATCCGGGATCGGACCTTGCGGGCGAAGCCGCGGCGGCGCTTGCAGCAACATCGCTGGTGTTCAAATCGACTGACCCGGCTTTTTCTGCCACCTGCCTCACCCATGCGCAGCAGCTGTATTCGTTC
>Ga0335081_10000169_pt1 | contig 128807 bp, 114 predicted proteins | sample Lox_Sample_35_FD_206713 | JGI IMG/M metagenome (GOLD analysis project Ga0335081, IMG submission 206713) | Soil microbial communities from Loxahatchee National Wildlife Refuge, Florida, United States - Lox_Sample_3.5 | ecosystem: Environmental > Terrestrial > Soil > Wetlands | place: USA...
CAGCGACTGGTGCCATTGCGGCGTCCAGTAGTGCTCGTAGGCGGCGTCCACCCCCCAGCCCGTAGTCAGCAAGCAACCGGTCGAGGCGCCGCCGGCGGCCAGCGTGCCGGCATAGACGCAGTCGCTGGCGACGCCATAGCCGATGCTCCCACCGTTGCCACCGGCCAAGGTCTCGTCGCTCGACGAGCTGTAGAGATACTTGGTGGCGCCTTCGGTGTAGCTCGCCGCGACGATGAAGTTGTCGCCCGGCGCTATGAACGGCGTGTTGATCTTGATGCCGGCGCTGACGACCCAGCCCCACTGATCGCCAGGATGGCCGTTGATCGCGGCCGTAGTGCTTGCAATCGGCGCATCGTAGTAGAGCGAATTGAGCTGATGCGCCGCACCAGCAATCTGGGCGCTACCCCAGGCCTGGTCGACACGGATGTTGCCGACATAGTCGAAGCTCTGCCAGCCGCCATACCCGGTACCCGCCACGAAAGCGGTGCCGGGAAGGGCACCCACAGCCGTTGCCGTACCGGTACCGTTGAGGCCGATGATCTGGCTGGTGCGCCGCTCTTCGGCCGACAGAGTGGCCGACACGCCGCCGCCGAGCTGAGCCGTGTAGGCCCACACCCACCAGCCACCGTCGCCGGTGTCTTCGTTCGGGATGTTGCCGGCGCGATACAGATAAGCCGCCGCCGGATAGAAGTCGAAGAACGACACGGCGAGACCGGCGGTGAAGCCGGCCCACTGCACATAAGCGCGGTTCGAACTGAAGTTCGTCGACGGCGCTTCGTTGCCGTTGTTGTTCGAGTTGACGCCGACCGCGATGTAGCCGCGGGCGACGCCGTAGGCAGTCTGCTCGCGGGCGTCGGCCGTGATGTAGCCGCGCTCACGAGTCCACAGGTTGTTGGCCGTGCGGGTGTTGGCGTTGGCGTTGAACGGGCCCGACGTCGAGCTGCCGTTGATGCCCCAGCTCACTTCAGCGCGCACCCAGCCGCCGATTTTCAGGCACATGTCGGTGCCCGGCATATAGTAGAACCCCGCCCCGTAGAGGCTGCAGATCTTCACGTATTGGACCGGTTTGGCCTTTACGGGAAGATCGGCTGCCTGACCTGCAGTGACCGCAACAAGGCCAGCCGCAGAGCCGAGGAGGAGGCTTCTTACCATCTTCATCGTGAACCTCCAGTTTGTTTGCCGTGGGAGGGTTCCGTTGCCGCCGGGTGCTGACGCCCCCTGGTTACGTCCCCTGGTCCCCAAATTCCCCGTTCGTCATTTCCTTTGGACGAAAACAACGGACGGTCGACTTGGGGTTCCCCCCTCCGTCGCACCGTCACATTAGACGCTCGATTTCGCCACGCAATGAAGAACAGCCCGACTCACAGGGCGGATTTGCCGTTTTCCGGAATGTGTTGCGTAAACGCCACGAAATCCGGCACTCGGCAGCGTTTGTGCACAAGATTGGCCGGGCATCCGGGTTAAGAAGGTATTACGAGATAAATCAACGACTTACATGTGGCAAAGAGCACGCTTCGAGCGCCGGCGCCGCTCCCACCGAAGCGAACCGCAGCATCCCGGAATTTCGCCCCGTGGAGGTCCCCCCAGACAGGAGTCAGGCGGCAAATGAACGGCGCGAATCGCGGTCGCTGTTTTCGCCGCCCCACGGGGGGATCTTGATCCGCTGCAATAGGCGCCTTCGGGCCACCCCAAGCCCGCGGGGTGGCGGAGAGGAAGGGATTCGAACCCTTGATACGGCTTTAGACCGTATAACGGTTTAGCAAACCGCCGCCTTCAGCCACTCGGCCACCTCTCCGGCACGGCAGTGAATATTTTATGCACGCGCGCCGCGCAATGCGAGTCGCACATGGCACAACGCCTCGCGCGAACCGTACGGCAGCTTGGGCGGCGCGGCGCCGCGCCCGGCCCGCTATTTCGCATTGCGCAATCCCGCAATCCGGGCTACGGGCGGGAAAATTTCGGCAAGCAAACTAGCGCCAAAACTCCAGCGTCAGCGTGATGAACCGCAAACAACGGCGAGCCGCGCGCAGTGCCGGCGGCCTGGCGGCGCCCGGTGCGCTTGCCGGCAAACCGCCGCCGCAACCTCTCGCCGACCTCTTCAACACGGCGACGATGCATCACTACGCCGGCGCGCTCGGCGAGGCCGAGCGCTGCTATCGGCAACTCATCGCCGGATTGCCCGGCCATGCCGAAGCGCACAGCCGGCTCGGCGCCGTGCTGATGCGGCAGGGCAAAACAACCGAAGCCGTCGCGCAAATCGAGCGCGCGCTGGCGCTCAAACCCGACATGTTCGAGGCCTACGGCAATCTCGCGCAGGCGTACATTGCGAGCGGGCAAGGCGAGCGCGCCACCGAGGCCGCATGTCGCGCGCTCGAGCTTAAAGAAACGCCGCAGACCAAGGCGATGTTCATCCAGTGCATCGCCGCCGCCCGCTTTGCCGGCAACGAGCAGCGCTATCGCAGGTTGCTCACGCGCGCGCTCGCTGAGGCCTGGACCCGCCCGCGCGAGCTCACGCGCGTGGCCATCGCGCTCATCAAGCTTGATCCCTCGATCAAGGATGCGATTGCCCGCGCGGCTGCGGCATGGCCGGCACGCCTGCCGGCGAGCGCGCTGTGGGACTCGCAGACAATCAACGCGCTGGCGCAGGATGAGCTGCTTTGCCGCTTGCTGGAATGCGATCCGATTACGGATCTCGGCCTCGAACGCTTGTTGAGCAATGTGCGCGACGCGATGCTGCAAGCCGCTTCCGGCTACGGGGGCGACGAACGCGTTCTCGGCTTTTGCTGCAGCTTGGCGCGCCAATGCTTCATCAACGAATACGTGTTTGCGACAACCGAAGCCGAAACAAACGCCGCGCAAGAGCTGCGCGCGGCGGTAGAACGCACGCTGGCAGAAGCCAAGGCGCCGCCGCCGCATTGGCTGCCGATTGTCGGCACTTATTTCCCGTTGCACGCGCTCGCGGGCTGCGAACGGTTGCTGAGGCAATCCTGGCCGCCAGCGCTGGACGCCCTGATCACGCAGCAAGTGCGCGAGCCGGCGCAGGAGCGGCAGATCGCGGTGACCATCCCTGCCCTCACCACCATCGATGACGCCGTATCGCGCGCGGTGCGTGCGCAATACGAGGAAAATCCTTATCCGCGCTGGACGCTCAACCGCGCGCCTGCGCCAGCCGCAGGGCCGTCCGGACCCAGTCCGGCGCCGCGCGACGCGCTCATCGCCGGGTGCGGCACCGGCCTTTCGACCGTTGAATTCGCCCGTCAGGCCCGCGCAACCCGCATCCTTGCCGTCGATCTGAGCCTCGCCAGCTTGCGCTACGCCAAGCGGATGACCGACAAGCTCGGGCTCGGCAACATCGAATTCGCCCAGGCCGACATCCTGCAACTCGGTTCGCTGCCGCGGCAATTCGACTTCATCGACGCTTCGGGCGTGCTGCACCACATGGCTGATCCCTGGCTGGGCTGGCGCATCCTGCTGTCGCTGTTGCGGCCCGGCGGCGTCATGCAGATCAGCCTGTACAGCGAATTGGGCCGCCGCAATATCGTCGCTGCCCGGGCGTTCATCGCCCAGCGCGGCTATCGGCCGGTCGCCGACGATATCCGGCGTTGCCGGCAGGACATCGTAGCGGCCGCGGATGCGCAGGTTGCGTCCGTCGCCGAGCGCGACGACTTTTTCACCGTAAGCGAGTGCCGCGATCTGTTGTTTCACGTGCAGGAGCACCGCACGACATTGCCGCAGATCAAATCATTCCTGGCGGCGAACGAACTTGAGTTCGGCGGACTTTTTGTCGACGCCGCGACCCGAGCCCGCTTTGCCGCGCGTTTTCCGCAGCCGCAAGCCGCGCTCGATCTCGAATGCTGGCACGTTTACGAAACCGAAGCCCCGGGCACTTTCGCTGCCATGTACCAATTTTCGGTGCGCAAGCGCGCCACAAGCCCGAAGGAACACTGATGCTGCCACTCCCAGCAGGGACGCCAGCGCGTCGGCGGCGCCGGCGTCGGGAATGAACCGCAAACAGCGCCGCGCCGGGATGAAGCAGGGCGGCTCAGCCGCGCCAACCGCTGTCGCCGCCGACTGGGCCAAGTCGCTTGCGACCGACGATCTGATCGCCAAGGCGCACGGCCATTACAAGCAGGGCCGGGCCGAAGCGGCGCGCGCGATTTGCAATTGCATTCTGACGCGCGAGCCCCATCATGCGCCGGCGTTGAATATGCTCGGCCTTATTCTGCAGGATAGCGGGCAGCATCGTCTCGCGGTCAAAGAGTTCAAGAATGCCGTCGCGGCCGACGATCTGAACGCCGCCTGTCATTACAACCTCGCGGCATCCTATCAGGCGCTCAATCGAGAGAACGAGGCCGCCACTCACTTTGCCAAGGCGATAACGCTCGGGCTCAGCCGCAGGAGCATCGAGGATTTCGTCTTTCTCAACCCGGCAATCGCTGCATGCGTCAGGGCCATAGAAGAGAAGCGGCCGCTCGGGCCGAGCGGCGAATACGTTCTTGACGAAGATGGTCTGCGCGCAATTGGGCGCGACATATTTTTACGTTGCGCATTAGCGATGATTCTGCTGGCCTCGCCGCCGTTGGAACGCTTTCTGATGTTCCTTCGCGCGACGCTGCTCGGCAAGGTCCACGCAGACGTCGCCGCAGCGGCTGGCATCGCTGCCGAAGTCGAGCGTTTGTTGTGCGCTTTGGCGCAGCAATGCTTCCTCAACGAGCATGTCTTCGCCGCGAGCGAGCAAGAGGCGCGACAGGCCGGCGAATTATGCGACCTGCTGTTGCGGCGTGCGGCGCGCGGCGAGGACATTCCTCCGACCTGGCTGGCCGCCGTCGGCGCCTATATGCCACTGCATGCCCTGCCCGCTGCGCGCGAGCTGGCGCGGCGCCGCTGGCCGGACGGCGCGGCGGATTTGGTGCGCCAACTGATAGTCGAGCCGCTGCAGGATGCGGATGCCGCGGCCGCAATCCCGACGCTCACCCCGATCGACAACAGGCTATCCCTGCAGGTCATGCGGCAATATGCGGAAAATCCCTATCCGCGCTGGACCACCAACCCACTGGCCGCGCTGGCCGCGCAGTGGCAGTCGCCGCCGGCAGCCGGCGACGGCGAGGGCGCGATCAACGACATCCTGGTCGCAGGATGCGGGACCGGACAGCACATCTTCCAAGTCGTGCACAATTTTCCCAGGGCGCGCGTGCTTGCGATCGACATCAGCCGGCCGAGCCTCGCCTATGCGCAGCGAAAGACGCGCGAGGCCAATCTGCCGAATATCGAGTACGCGCAAGCCGATATTTTGCAGCTGGCGTCGATCGGCCGCCGCTTCGACCTGATCGAGGCAGTCGGAGTGTTGCACCACCTGGAGGACCCGGAGCAGGGCTGGCGCGTGCTGCTGTCGCTGCTGCGTCCCGATGGCGAGATGCGCCTCGGCCTGTACAGCGAAACTGCCCGGCGCGCCATCTCGGCGATCCGCGCTTTCGTCGCCGAACGGGGCTACCGCCCAACTGCCGAAGACATCCGCCGGTGCCGACCAGTGATCTTAATGGAGGCAGCTCGCCGGCGCTGGCAAGAGGCCACTACAATGAGCGATTTCTACAGCGTCAGCGGCTGCCGCGATCTTTTGTTCAACGTGATGGAGCACAGGTTCACGATCCCGCGAATCAAGGAGTTTCTTGATCGCGAGCAGCTCATGTTCCTCGGCTTCGATCTGGAAAGGCCGTTATTGGAGGCGTTTCGCACGCGATTTCCCGGCGACAACGCCCTCACCGATCTCGATCTGTGGGCGGTGTTCGAGTTCGACAATCCGCTGACGTTTCTTCAAATGTACCAGTTCATGGTGCGCCGAAAGTAACGGCCAGCTCACCACCGCGTAACGGCGCCGCCCACTCCCAACGAGGAGCCTATCGACGGATCACGCCGCCAGCGCAGGCGCGGGAGCTGGCACAGCAGCGGCGGCGCTCGGGTTGAGCCGGAGCCAATCGCGCGCGGCGCGCTGCGCCGTTGCGATTTCGGCGTCCGACATCTGGTTGGCGATTTCGCGGCGCAACCGCACCGCCTCGGCATTGCCCTTGGCGGCGGCGAGATTGAACCATTTGTGCGCGCTAATGAGATCGACCGGCACGTCACGGCCGACCGAATACATCATGCCGAGTTCGAACAGCATGTCGGCGACAGCCAAGCCTTGGCCGAGCGGCGCCGAATTCGCATCGAGAATCTCCAACCGAGCCATAATACAGTCCCCCTGTCCTCACGCCCCTGTCCGGCCCTCTCATTTTGTTCGGCCGGCGTGCGAATAATGCGGTGAAGATTTGAATGGTGATTTAAGCAATGCGATGAATCGAAGGTGAACCGCGCGGCGCGACTGCAAGGCGGCGCGGCAACCACGCGTTAACAAGCGCGCCGCCGGCCGCCGGAAAGGCGCGCATTTTCGTCCGCATCGCGCCGCCGGCAGGTCATTTTACCGCCCGGATCGACTCGCTTATCCTTTCCATTTCACCAATGGGAGCATCGAAAGCCGCCATGCCGACTAATCATCGCACCGCCGCCGCGGTGTTTTTTTGCCTCGCGACGCTCGCCGGCGCGAGCCTTGGCGCCGCAACCAGCGCGCGCGCCGCCGATCCGCTCGGCACCTGGTACACCGAAGGCAAGGAGAGCCAGGTGCGCATCGTCAAATGCGGCAATGCGCTGTGCGGTGCCGTGGTCTGGCTCAAGGAGCCAAACGATTCAAACGGCCGGCCGAAGACCGACAAGGAGAACACCGACGCCAGCCTGCAGAAGCGGCCGCTCCTTGGCGTGCAGATCGTGCTCGGCATGGCGCCGACCGGCACGCCCGATCAATGGAAGGGCAAGGTCTACAACGCCAAGGACGGCAACACCTATACCGGCTATTTCACCTTGACCGGCGCGGACAGCGCCGAACTCAAAGGCTGCGCGCTCGGCTTTATCTGCAAGTCGCAGACCTGGACGCGGGCGAAGCCGTAGCCGCATCGCGTCTCCGCAATCCGGCTACGTCTTGTGTGCGCGCTGGCCGAATAAGACGGCCCGCACCTTGGGATCCTGCGGATCGACCGCCGACGCCGCGGCGATGCGGATGGCGAACGCGCGCTTGACGGCTGGCCGCGCCCGAATCGTCTCGAACCAGCGTTGCAGATTGGGAAACTCCGCCAAATCCTGACCCGCGCGTTCGGCCATGCGCACCCAGCCGACGCAGGCGATGTCGGCGATCGAATACCAACGACCCGCCAGAAACGGGCGCGCGGCGAGCCGCACGTTCATGACGCCGAACAGCCGGTTCACCTCGTCGCTGTAGCGGGCGATGGCATAATCGAGCGGCGCCGGCGCGTAACGGCGAAAATGGATGGCCTGGCCGGCCATCGGACCGAGCCCGGCCATCTGCCAGAACAGCCACTCCTCGACCGCGACACGGGCGCGTTCCTCGCGCGGGTAGAATTTGCCGGTCTTGCGGCCGAGATATTGCAGGATGGCGCCGGACTCGAACACCGAGATCGGCCGTCCGCCGGGGCCGTCGGGATCGACGATCGCCGGGATGCGGTTGTTGGGCGAGATGGCGAGAAACTTTTTGTCGAACTGCTCGCCTTTCGAAATGTCGACCGGCCGCACCACGTAAGGCAGCGCGCATTCTTCCAACATGATCGAGATTTTCCAACCGTTCGGCGTCGGCCAGTAGAACAGCTCGATCGGCGCCACGGCGCGCGGAAGATTCCGGCGCGCCGTGGCTTGCTCTCTCGCCGGTGAGCGTCGCGCAATACTGCGTGTTCGCCGCGTCATATGACTGCAACCAAGTCACGGTAAAGAAAAACGGCGTCGCGGAATGGCCCCGGACGCCGCTGCAAGTCTTTTGCAAAGCATTATCGACACACCGAGGGCGTCGGCGAGATGTCGAAGGCTTTTTGGGTCCACTGGCTCACGCCAGGGCGACGCCGAAATGTTTTTCGCCGCCGTCTTCAACCGTCGTCCGCCTGCGCGGTCGCGCTGTGCGAAGCCGATGAAGCCCAAACCTCCGTCCCCGCCGACGCCCTCTGTCGTTCACCTGAGCCGGCGCGCCTCGGCAAGTCATCTCGGCAGAGTGCCGAGCAGCCGCGACGCCAGCCGGCCCGTGTGACGCGATCTTCGACGCTTCAAGCGCGATCGAAGATCGACAGCGGCATCGCCTACTTCTTCTTCCGACGCTTCTTCGTCTTCTTCGCCGCTGCTTTCGCTTTTCTCTTCTTCGCCATTGCTGCCCTCCTAGCTTGAGTGGATGGCGATATCGGTGCAGTGCAGTCGCGAATCGATCTGCACTGACATCCGAAATACACAAGCGGAAAAAAATTAACAGTCGTTCGGCTTAATTTTGTGTATAGCGGCGCGTTTGCGCCGCCGCGTTGAGGCTCCGAGCGCTTCCACTGAGCGCATGTCGCCGCGAAAATCGCTTCGGCCACGACATTTTCATCAAACAAATAACGGAATCGCAAAAGTGCCGATGAATTGGGCACATTTGATGCGCCATTCAAACTAGCTTTAGCGCATTCAACACGAGCTTGTGTCATGCCAATCGGTCATCGAACGAGCGATCGACGGCAGGCGCCAGGCCGTTTCCACCTCGCGAAAAATTTTTCGCCGCAGACGCCGCTTTGGGCGTTGCGGCGGCCGTAACAGCGCGCAAAACGCGCGAATCAGTGCCACTGATTCGCCCGTGGCGAGGCCGCGAGCGGCACGTTCGGCGCTCGTCAAAGACATCTTCGGCGCCGTCGCGAACCGATTTTGAAGCGCACTTTTGGGTTGGACGAAGACGCGCGCACTCATCGCGCTGCGGCACGAATGCTCAGACGCCGAGCTTCTGCTTGAGCAGTTCGTTGACCGCTTGCGGGTTCGCCTTGCCACCCGACGCCTTCATCACCTGGCCGACGAACCAGCCGATCGCCTTCGCATTGGCTTTGGCGTCGGCGACCTTGTCGGCATTCTTGGCGATGATATCGTCGACGATCGCTTCGATCGCCGAAACGTCGGTGACCTGCTTGAGCCCGCGCTGTTCGACGATCGCCGCCGGGTCGCCGCCCTCGTTCCAGACGATCTCGAACACGTCCTTGGCAATCTTTCCGGAGATCGTGCCTTGCGCGATCAGGTCGAGAATGGAACCGAGCTGCGCCGCCGAGACCTGCGCGGCGGTGATGTCTTTGTCTTCCTTGTTCAGCCGACCGAGAAGTTCGTTGATCACCCAATTGGCGGCGAGCTTGCCATCGCGCTTTTTGCCGCCGTCGCCGACGACACTTTCGAAATAGGCCGCCATATCGCGCTCGGCCACTAGCACGCCGGCGTCGTAGTCGGTCAGCGCAAAGTCGCGCATGAAGCGCGCCTTCTTCTCGTCCGGCAGCTCAGGCAGGCCTTGCTCCAGCTCGGTGATGAGCGACGGCGAAAGCTCGAGCGGCAAGAGATCGGGGTCCGGAAAATAGCGATAGTCGTGCGCCTCTTCTTTGCCGCGCATGGAGCGGGTCTCGCCCTTGTCGGGATCGAACAGGCGAGTCTCCTGCTCGATCTGGCCGCCGTCTTCGATGACGCCGATCTGCCGCCACGCCTCGCATTCGATGGCCTGGCCGATGAAGCGGATGGAATTCAAATTCTTGATCTCGCAGCGCGTGCCGAGTGCCGCACCTGGCCGCCGCACCGAAACGTTCACGTCGGCGCGCAGATGACCCTTCTCCATGTCGCCGTCGCACGTACCGAGGTAGCGCAGGATGGTGCGCAGCTTGCTCAGGAACGCTTTGGTCTCCTCCGCCGAGCGCAGGTCCGGCTTGGTCACGATCTCCATCAGCGCCACGCCGGAACGGTTGAGATCGACGAGCGTGAGCTGCGGATGCTCTTCGTGCAGGGATTTGCCGGCGTCCTGTTCGAGATGCAGCCGTTCGATGCCGACACGCACGCTTTCGCCGTCCGGCATGTCGACCAAAACTTCGCCCTCGCCGACGATCGGCGATTTGTACTGGCTGATTTGGTAGCCCTGCGGCAGGTCCGGATAGAAGTAATTCTTGCGATCGAACACCGATTTCGAATTGATCTTCGCCTTGAGCCCGAGCCCGGTGCGCACCGCCTGGCGCACGCATTCCGCATTGATCACCGGCAGCATGCCGGGCATGGCAGCATCGACCAGCGAAACTTGGGAATTCGGCCCGCCGCCGAATGCTGTCGCCGCGCCGGAGAACAATTTGGCCCGCGACGCCACCTGGGCATGCACCTCCATGCCGATGACGACTTCCCAGTCGCCGGTCGCGCCCCGCAAAAGCTTCGATTTTTTCGCCGGTACATCCATGGTTTACGCTGGGGTTCGCCGTTTCGCGCGGTTTCCGCCGCCGCGGCTTGCAATATATATTGAGCGCACGCGGTCAAGGGAGGGATTCATGAAGCGCATTGTCGCCGTCCTGTTCGCGCTCTTCGCCACAACGGCGCTGGCGCGGCAATCGGCACCGCTCATCCCCTACGATTCGGTACCGGACGCGCTGAAACTGCCCCCTGATCTCTACATGGGCGAGGCGGCCGGCGTCGCAGTCAACTCCAAGGGCCACGTCTTCGTGTTTCACCGCGGCGGCAGCAGCCACGGTCCGGCCTTCGCCAATACCGCCGCGCAATTGTGGGAGTTCGGACCCGACGGCCGCCTCATCCGCGAGATCGGCAAGAACCTCTATGCCTGGTCGTTTGCGCACGCGGTGCGCGTCGACCGCGACGACAATATCTGGGCGATCGACAAGGGCTCCGACATGATCATCAAGTTCAACCCGCAGGGCCGCGTGGCGATGGTGATCGGCCGCAAGCAGGAAGCCTCCGACGCCGGCACCAAGCCGTGGGCCCACGTCAATCCGCCGCTGCCGCCGGAGAACGGCCGTTTCCGCCAGCCGACCGACGTCGCCTGGGACCCGGCAGGCGACATTTTCATCGGCGACGGCTACATCAATTCGCGCGTCGCCAAGCTCAACAAAGACGGCGACTGGCTCAAATCATGGGGCGAGCCCGGCAAGGGCGAAGGCCAGTTCGACAACGTGCACAACATCGTCGCCGATGCGCGTGGGCTCCTCTACATCGCCGACCGCAACAATCGCCGCATCCAGGTGTTCGACAGCGATGGCAAATATCAGCGCACCATCCGTATCGACATTCCGCCGGATCCTGACGCCCAGCCGGCGATCGGCAACAAGCCCGACCTGACGAACTATCTGGAAAAAGGCGGCACCCAGACCCCGGGCGCACCGTGGGCCCTGTGCATGACGCCGCCGCCCAACCCGGTGCTCTATGTCTCCTACGCCTTCCCCGGCCGCAGCTACAAGCTGTCGCTCGACGGCAAGGTTTTGGGGATGTTCGGCCGCTCCGGCAAGCAGCTCAAAGAGTTCGGCTGGGTGCACGCCATCGCCTGCCCGAACGAGAACACACTCTACGTCGCCGAAATTCTCAATTGGCGGGTGCAAAAGCTGTTGCTGCATCCGGATCAGCACGCCGCGGCGCACTGACGCTTTGCCGAGACCCACGGTGCCGCACTGGTCCGCACCAGGCGAAAGTGCCATCGCGCGCCTCGCCGCCTGGGTATCAGGCGTTCGCAGCGAAGCGTTTTCGCCGCGCGCGGTCGAGCAGGCCAAGCTCGTTCTTCTCGACATGATCGCCTGCGGCCTCGCGGCGCTCGATGACGAGACCGCCCGCGCCATCTTGGCGACGCTGGCCTCGCTCGGCGACAAGCCGCAATGCACCGTGCTCGGCCGGACGGAAAAGCTGAGCGCACCGAACGCCGTGCTCGCCAACGGCACGCTCGTCCGCGTGCTCGATCTCAACGACTACATGGCCGGCGCGCATCCGCAAAGCGGCGCACGCGGCGGCCATCCCAGCGACAATATTCCGGTGTCGCTTGCTGCCGCTGAGCTCGCCGGCGCAAGCGGCCGCGACCTGTTGGCCGCAATCCTCATCGGCTACGAAATCTACGGCCGCGGCAAGGCGTTGATGAGTGCCGACTCGCCGTGGGACGGCATCAGCATTTCGGGGCTTGCCGCGCCGGCGATGGCGGGGTGGCTGCTTGGCCTCGATGAAGAAAAACTCGCTCACGCCATTGCGCTCGGCGCGGCCCGCGCGCCGACGCCGGTCGCGGTGCGCGAAGGCGCCATCTCGGCGGCGAAATCGATCGCCAACGCGCTGATCGCGCAGAACGGCATGCAGGCGGCGCTGCTCGCGGCGGCCGGCGTAACCGGGCCGCTCGATCTATTCGAGGCGGAGCGCGGGCTCAAAACCGTGTTCGCGCACGCTCCGGAGTCCGCGAGGGAAATTCTTGGCGCGCCGTTGCCGGTGGAGAATTTCATCAGCCGCGTCGCCATCAAAGCCTATCCCTGCTTCGCCGGCGGGCAAAGCGCGGTTGCCGCCGCGCTGGGAGTGCACCGGCAGATCGGCGGCAAGATTGACAGGCTCGCCAGCATTCGCGCCACCTTTGCCGACCTGCCGATCGTGCGCCGCCAGCTTGCCGATCCCGGCCGCATTGCCCCGGCCTCGCGCGAAGCCGCCGACCACAGCCTGCAATTCCTCATTGCGGTGACGCTGATCGACGGCACGTTCGGCTTTGGCCAATTCGCCGGCGAGCGCTGGAATGATCCGAAAGTGCGCGCGCTGATGACGCGCCTGGAAACGACCACCGACGCCGACCTCGCCCGCCGCGCCGGCAGCGCCTATCCGTGCGCGCTGCATGCGACGGGACGCGACGGCCGGCAGCACGCGGTCGAAATCTTGGCACCGCCCGGATTTTCGCCCAATGGTCCCGATGCGCACACCGTCTTGGAAAAATTCGCGCGCATCACGGCGGATCGGATTTCGCCAGCGGCGTGCGACCAGATCGTCGGCGCCGTAATGACGATTGAGAAGGCGAAAACCTGCGAAGACCTCATGCTCGCGCTTGCGCCTCGCGCGCCGGCAAGCACCGCGCTAGACTGAGCACAATCAAGGTCGCGGGAGCGCCAGATGGATGCAATTCTCGAACGCCCAAAAAAACTCGCCGCGGCTCTGGCCGAACCGCGCGCCCGCATTGGCCTGATCATCCCTTCGGTCAACCGCATGACCGAGCCGCAGTTCAATCATTATGCGCCCGAAGGGCTCGGCATCCACATCGCGCGCGGCCGCGTCGCCGGCCAGCCGTCGCGTACGGTGGCCGAATTGAGCGGCGAGATCGCGCACGCCGCCGGCACGCTGGCCGACGCCGGCCCCGATCTCATCGTGTTCCACTGCACCCACACCTCGATGAAGGAAGGCGCCGATGGCGAGCGGCGCATCCTCGACCTCATCCGCAAGACCACCGGCATCGAGGCGCTGTCGACATCGAGCCTCGTCAACGACGCCCTGCACGCGCTCGGCGTCAAAAATCTGGTCGTGCTGAGCCCCTACATGTCGAACGCGCCCATCATCGCCTATCTCGGCGCGGCGGGCTTCAAGGTCGTGCGCGACGTCGCGCTGCAATGCGAGAGCGCCGCCGATTTCGAAGCGATCACGCCGCAGCGCTGGCTCGAGCTTGCCAAACAAAACGACACGCCCGAGGTCGACGGCATCTTCTTGAGCTGCACCAACACCACGCAGATCGAGGCGGTCGATGCGATCGAGCGCGAACTCGGCAAGCCGGTGGTCAACAGCAATCAGGCGGTGCTGTGGGGTTGCCTCAAGCGGCTCAAGCCCAAGCTCGGCAGCATCCCGGAGATATCCGATCTCGGCCGGCTGATGCGGCAGCTCGAGGCTTAAGCGGAACGCGCCATGCGGACCGCCCTCGCCCGCTTAACTGCCGCGTTGCTCGTCGGTCTGCTGCTGGCACCGGCGGCGCTGGCGCAGAACTATCCGTCGCGGCAGATCCGCCTCGTCGTGCCGTTCGCCGCCGGCGGGCCGGCCGACTTGCTTGCCAGGGTCATCGCCCAGGAAATGAGCAACGATCTAGGCCAGCAGGTGTTCGTCGACAACCGGCCGGGCGCCAACACCATCATCGGCGCCGAGCTGGTGGCGAAGGCCGAGCCGGACGGCTACACGCTGTTGATGGCGATCGACGGCACGCTGGTGATGAATCCGTTCCTCTACAGCAAGCTGTCGTACGACCCGTTCAAGGATTTCGCGCCGATCACGCTGATCGCCGACGTGCCGTCGGTGATCGAGGCCAACAACGCGGTGCCGGCGAGCACGGTGCAACAGCTCATCGACCTGGAAAAGGCCACTCCCGGCAAGCTCAACATGGGCTACAGCACGCCGACCTCGCAGGTCACCGCCGAACTCCTCAACATGCGCGCCGGCATCAAGCTGACGCTGGTGCCCTATCGCGGCGGCACCACCCAGGTCACCGGCCTGCTCGGCGGCGAAATTCAGCTCGGCCTGGAAAGCGTCAACGTGGCGCTGCCGTTCGCGCGGGCCGGCAAGTTGAAGATCATCGCGCTGACTGGCGGCAAGCGCATCTCGCTGGCGCCGGAGATTCCGACGGTCGGCGAAACGCTGCCGGGCTTCGATCTCGGCATTTGGCAGAGCATCGTAGCGCCGGCGAAGACGCCGCCCGCCCTCGTCGCCAAACTGCACGACGAGATCGTTGCCGTGCTCAGCCGCGAGGCCGTCCGGCAGCGGCTCATCACCGCCGGCGTCGAGCCCGCGACCAGCACATCGCCGGACGATTTCGCCGCCTTCATCCGTTCGCAGGCCGAAGTCCGCCGCAAGGTGATCGAGGCCGTCGGATTGAAGCTCGATTGATTGAGGCAGCAATGCGTTTTGTCACGCTCGCGATGCTCGGCGCGCTGGCGCTCGGCGCCACGACATCGCCCACCGCGGCGCAGGGCCCCGCGGACGCCAAGACCTTCCCAAGCCGCACCATCCGCATGATCGTGCCGTTTCCGCCCGGCGGTCCGGTCGACACCATCGCGCGCATCGTCGGCCAGAGAATGTCGGAGCATTGGCGCGAGCCGGTCGTGATCGAGAACCGCGCTGGCGGCAACACCGCGATCGGCGCCGAGCTGGTGGCGAAGTCGCCGGCCGACGGCTACACGCTCCTCGTCGCCATGGACGTCACCATGGTGATGAACCCGTTGGTGATGAAGGACTTGCCTTACGAGCCGCTGCGCGATCTGGCGCCGGTGACGCTGCTCAACAAAAGCATTTCGCTCATCACCGTGCGCAGCGACGGGCCCAAAACCATCGCGGAGCTGATCGCCAAAGCCAAGGCCCATCCGAACACGCTCAACATGGGCGCCGGCACCATCACGTCGCGGCTCGGTGCGCTCGCCTTCGCCAAGGCCGCCGGCATCGACGTGGCGCTGGTGCCATTCAAGGGCAGCATCGAGATCACCCAGGCGCTGCTCAGCGGCGCGGTGGATTTCACGCTCGACAGCGTCGCCAACGCATTGCCGCTGATCCGCGCCGGCAAATTTCGCGCGCTCGCCAAATATGGCGACCGGCCGCTGCCGGTCCTGCCTAACGTGCCCAGTCTTTCCATCGCCGCCGGCCTGCCAGGCATCGGCGAAAGCGCAAGCTGGATCGCCCTGGTGGCGCCGCGGGCGACGGCGAAACCCGTGATCGACAAGCTGGCGCGCGAGGTCGCCCAAATCTTCGCTGATCCGGCGCTCGCGGCACGGCTGCGTGACGCCGGCCTGTTCGCGGAGAGCAGCACGCCGGAGCAACTCGAAGCTCTCATCCGCAGCGACGGCGCACGCTGGAAGGCGCTGATCGACACGGGTATCGCGGACAAGATTTTGAACTAAGCCGGTCAGATATCAGTACGCCGCCGCCAGCAGCGCACGAACGTCATCCGCACTCGCGGGCCGCGGCGACGTGATCTTTGCGGCGGCGATCTCAGCGGCGACGAAGTCGATCCTGCCCGGGTCGAAACCGACGTCGCGCAGTCGCTGCGGGATCGGAAATTGGTGCAGCATCGCGGCGATCGCATCGGCCGGATCGCCGCTGCCGAGCGCTTCGCCAAGCCGCGCTTTCGCTGCCGGCGCCGCCGCAAGATTAAAGCGCATCACGTGCGGCAGGATGATTGCGTGGGTCTCGGCGTGCGGCAGGCCGAGACCGCCGAGCACGTGGGCGAGCTTGTGGTGCAGTCCGGTGCCGGCGGCCAGCACCGTGCCGGCGAGCCACGCAGCGATGAGACATTCGGCGCGCGCCGACGCGTCCGTCCCGTTGGCGACGACGGCCTGCAGGTTTTTGGCGAAACGCCGCATCGCCTCGCTCGCCAGCGCTAAAGTCACCGGCGTGCGGCCGTCGGCCCAAAACGCCTCGACACAATGGGCGATGGCGTTCAGGCCGCTCGCGGCACTCACCGCTGCAGGCAGGCCAAGCGTCAGATCCGGATCGTAGATGATCGTGCGCGGCAACACTTTTGCGTCGCGGCCGGTTATTTTGCGCTCGCCGTCGGTCAGGCCGAAGATCGGCGTCGCCTCCGAGCCTGAGTAAGTCGTTGGCACCGCGAGGATGGCGAGCCCGGTGTCACGCGCAATCGCCTTGGCGAGCCCGATCGCCGCGCCACCGCCGACTGCGACAAGGCCGTCGGCGCTCGCCGCCCGCGCCGCTTCAAGTCCCACGACCGCGATCGCCTTCGGCACATGCAGCACTGCTTGCGCATGCAAGCCCGCCGCGCGCGCACCGAGGAGGTCGACGACTTTTTGGCCGAGCCGTGCGCCGCTTCCAGGCGTCGCCACGATGAGCGCGTGCGAAAAGTTCAAGCGCTCGGCTTCTTCAGGGGTGCGCAAAATCGCGCCGACGGCGAACACCACGCGCTGCGGCGGAACGTCGTGGGTGAAGGAGATCATGCTCGTTATTCCGGACCGCGGGCGAAGCACGCGGATCCGGAATCCATAACCACCTACCGGAGCAGTTCAAGCTCCGAGTGCGGGCCGCTTGGGATCGTGATCATGGATTCCGGCTTTGCGCTCCGCGCGCCCCGGAATGACGCGGCTTACTTCCCCTCGCGCCAGATGCCGAGCGCTTCCTGGGCCGGACGGTCGGAGATCGAGAACAGCACCGATTCCTTGGGCGCCGTGTGGTGATAGCGCTTCCATGGCGGCACCACGAAGACGTCGTTCGGGCCCCATTCGAGCACCTCGCCGTCCACCTGCGTCCGCCCCTCGCCTTCGACGCAGACGAAAATGGTGCCGTCGGTCGCGCGGTACGGCTCGCCCTTAAACCCTTTCGGCAGCATGGCGAGCCAGGCGCTCATGGTCGGCAGCACCGGGCCGCCGGTGACCGGATTGGCGTAGCGCACCCGCGCGCCGTGGCTCTTGTCGACGTCGCCTGCCGCCAGCATGCGCTCGACGATCGGCCGCGTACGCTTATAGGTGTAATTGATGACCGGGGTGTAGCTCTTGTCCCACTTGCCCTCGGGCAGCACGCCGGAGCCATAGCGGCTGAGCGATTCGCCATCCTGGCGTGTCGTGGCGAGCGTCGGCTCGTCGAAACTCTGCGCAAACGACGCTTCGAAGAAATTGACCGCCGGAAAATCCAGCACGTCGAGCCACAGCATCGGCTTCTTCGAGGTGTTGCCGTGATCGTGCGGCGCCCAGTTGGCGGTGATGACGAAATCACCGGGCGACATGAACGCCTTCTCGCCGTCGACGGCCGTATAGGCGCCCTCGCCGTCGAGCACGAAGCGGATGGCGGCGGCGACGTGGCGGTGCGCCGGCGCGATCTCGCCGGGCAGGATCATCTGGATGCCGGCGAACAGCGTGTTGGTAGCCTTGGATTCGCCGCGCATCGCCGGATTTTCCAGGATGAGGACGCGGCGCTTGGCCTCTTCGGTGGTGATCAGGCCGCCGGACTCCATGACCAGCGATTTGACGTCGTCGAAGTGCCAGACCACCGGAGCGCAGCGCGTCACCGGTTCCTCGGTAACCACCGAGTTCATCACCTTCCATAACGGCGCCATATCGTGCTTGTCGATGCGCTGGTAATAATCCTCGCGCACGGCTTCGATGTTGTGCTTGGGGCCCGGGCCGGGCTTGCCGTTGGTCTTCTTTGCGGTGGCGACCGCCATAGCTTCCTCCGTAAAAGGCACAGAATCCCGAATGGCTTTACCGGAATATAGTCAAAGCCCCGCGGCGCGGGAATAGCGGCAAAATCCGGGATCGGCGGGCCTGCCATGCGGCGGCGCCGGGCGTCCGTTCGGCTGGAGCGGCATTCCCTTCCCGGTTGGCATGCAATAAATTCAAGTAAGAGCTGCAATTCCCGGCGAGGTCCATCATGACAAAGTACAAATACGTTCTGGTCAGCTTCAAGACGTGTCCGTGGGTTCAGCGCGTGGCGATCGTGCTGCGCGAGAAAAACGTGCCGTTCGAGTTCCGCCATATCGACCCGGACAACCGGCCGGACTGGTTCCTTGCCATCTCGCCGCACAAGAAGGTACCGGTGCTTCGCATCTATCCCCAGTCGATATTCCTTGAGCAGCCCACATCGCTATTCGAATCGAATGCGATCGCCGAATATTTGGACGAGACGGTCGAGCCGCGGCTAAGTCACGATGATCCCGTGTGGCGTGCCGTCAACCGGGCGTGGACCGATTACGTGCCGACCTTCGCCAGCTTGGTCACCGCCACCGCCTATGCGGCCGATGAGGCCGCCTATAAAGCCGCTGCAGAAAAGATGCCGGCCGCGTTCGCGCCGCTTGAACATCAGCTGGTCCTAATAAACCAAGGGCCGTTCTTCAATCGCGAAAAATACTCGCTGGTCGACGCCGCCTATGCGCCGTTCCTGCAGCGCTACTTTTTCCTCGACCGCATCAAGCCGCTCGGTGTGATAGACCAATTTCCGTGGGTCAAAGCCTGGGCGCAGGCGCTGATGGAGCGGCCGTCGACCCATTCGTTCCCGGAAGCCGAGTTCGAAGCGATGTACCGAGCCAACTTAAAACGCCGCAAAGTTTGGTTGTCGCAGTTCATCCCGGATGTCGCTGCGGCAGCGGAGTAGCCGCGCCGAGAAGGTTCGGTCCGCGTTCTATGTTCCGTTCTGATCGTTACGGTGCCGCGCCGTACATGGCCTCCAGCCGGCCGTGGGCAAACGCGAGGACTGGCGGCATATCCATTTTGCCGCCGGAATGTCTGGTGCCGCCGCTATGCGCGTCAGCGACGTCACGCCGAGGGCTTTTAGACTGCCGGCGCGCACGAAGGGCAGCGCCATTGCCGTGTTGGCGAACGTCATGTCGATCTGCCCCGCGACAACGTCCTGCACCGAGGGGCCGGCGCCCCGATAAGGCACCAAGGTAAATCGCGCGCCGGTGTCCTTTTGCATCAAAAACCCAAGAAGGTGACCGGGGCTGCCGATACCGACTGTCGCCATGGAGGCCTTGGCCGGATTTGCCTTCAGCCACGCGATGCAGATCGTCAGCCGGTGCGGATTTTTTTGCCAACAGCACCAGCGGGGCGTCCGCGCACAGCGCGACCGGCGCAAAATCCTTCACCACGTCGTAATCGAGCTTGTAGGTGACGCCGTTCGCCACGTGGGTGTTCCATATACCCAGCACCACGGTGTACCCGGTCAGGCGCCGCACGAGCGACCCGGCCAGTGCCGATGCTGCCGCTCGCGCCGCCGACATTCTCGACGACAACAGTCTGCCCAAGCGCCGCCTGCATCCCTGCGGCAAGCACGCGTCCGAGCACATCGGTCAGCCCGCCGGGAGGAAACGGCACGATCATCGTGATGGGCCGCGATGGATAGGCTTGCGCCCTTGCCATGTCCGATGCGGCGACGAAGACAAGCCCGGCCGCTGTCGCGTGCAGAAATTTGCGACGGGAAAGCTTCATGCGGCAAAGGCCAGTTTGTAAGCCCGGCTCCTAATCGAGCTTGATGCCGAGCGATTTGATCACGGCGCTCCAGCGCACGATGTCGGCCTTGAGGCGTTGAGCAAGCGCTTCGGGCGTCGAGCCGCCGGCGACATAGCCGGTGTCCAGGAGCTTGGTCCTGATCGCTGGGTCGGCCAGCGCCGCATTGGTGTCGGCGCTGATCTTTTGCACGATCGCGGGCGGCGTCTTGACCGGCACGAACAGCGCCTGCGTTCCCGTGACCTCGTAACCCGGCACGCCGGCCTCGGCGATGGTCGGCACCTCGGGCGCCGCCGGATTGCGCTTGGCTCCGGTGACCGCCAGCACGCGCACCTGGCCGGAGCGCGAATACGACAACAGCGTGCCGCTGCCGAAATAGCAATCGACCCGGCCCGGAATGAGATCGGTGAACGCAGGCGCCGCACCGCGATACGGCACGTGCGTCATCGACAACCCAGCCATCTGCAGGAACATCATTTCGGCGAGATACGGTGCGCTGCCGGTGCCCGGCGACGCCATCGTCAGCTTGCCGGGACGCGCTTTGACATAGTCGATGAACTCCCTGAGCGAATGGGCTGGCGAGGAGTTCGGCACGAACATGAAATAGTCGACCAGCGCCACCAGCGACACCGGTGCGAAATCCTTCACCGCATCGTAAGTCAGCTTGCCGTAGAGGCTGGTGTTCGAGGCCATGGCGCCGGGATCGAACAGCACAGTGTAGCCGTCGGGATCGGAGCGCGAGACGTATTCGCAGCCGAGATTGTTGCCGGCGCCCGGCTTGTTCTCGATGAACACTTGCTGATGCCACATCGCCGCGAGCTTGTCGGCGAGCGTGCGCGCAACAATGTCGGTCGGGCCGCCCGCCGCGACCGGCACGATGATGCGCACCGGTTTGCTCGGGTATCCGCGGTCCGGCGTTTGCGCTCGGGTAGTGCCGGTGAATAGGCCGCCGGTCAGGGCCTGTGCGGCCGAGAGCGCAATCAAGTCGCGACGGCTGAGCATGTCAGTTACCCCGCGCTGTCTCGATGGCGGTATCCTATCGCCAAGCCGACGTGATCGCTACCGCGGAATGCCAGTGTTCAATAGCGGAGGTACTCCTCGCGCTCCCGCTCCCACGCGCGCTCATCGGCGCTCGCCAGCGCCGCCAAATCCGCGGCCGTGGCGCCTGCATCGTCCACCCACTCGCGCAGCAACGGGCTGCCGTTAATGACGTCGATGGCGCGCTTGCCGTGCTCGTACTCGTAGGCAAAATCGCGCCACAGCGGATAGTCGGGATGCAGGCGCCGGATCGCCTTGAAGGCGAGCGCCACGACCCGCCACGGCTTGAAGACGGCATGGTCGTACAGCGGGCCTTCGCTATGGATCTGCACGCCGCTGCACAATTGGCCGGCGTGCTTGTGGAAGGTCGGCTCGAACCAGCAGGCGCGCAGGCGGCAGCCTCCGAGCCAGTCCGGCGCCAGCGCGTACATCTCCTCGATCACGGCCCGCGCATCGATGTCGGGCGCGCCGAACAATTCCAGCGGCCGCGTGGTGCCGCGGCCTTCGGACAGCGTCGTGCCTTCGACCAGCACCGTGCCCGCATAGGCGCGCGCCATCCAAAGGTTCGGCGCGTTAGGGCTGGGATTGACCCAGGCGCGCGCGCCAAGCGGCCAGCCGAAACCCGGCGCCGCGTCAGGTTGCCAGCGCTCCATCGCAACGACGCGATAGGCAACGTCGAGCTTGAGCGTTTTGATGAACCACGCGCCCAATTCGCCGAGCGTGAGCCCGTGCCGCATCGGCAACGGGCCGGCGCCGACAAAACTTTCGAAGCCCGCGCGCAGCCGCAAACCTTCGACCGGGCGGCCGACCGGATTGGGCCGGTCCAGCACCCATACTTCCTTGCCGTGCGCGGCCGCAGCTTCCAGCATATAGCGCAGCGTGGTGACGAAGGTGTAGATGCGGCAGCCCAGATCCTGCAGGTCGATCAGAACGACGTCGAACGCGTCGAGCATCGCGTCGGTCGGCCGCCGCACTTCGCCGTACAGGCTGAACACCGAGATGCGGTGCACCGGATCGTAAAAATCCGGCGACTCGACCATGTTGTCCTGCTTGTCGCCGCGCAGGCCGTGCTGCGGCCCGAACGCAGCCGTGAGCTTGATGTCGCCGCAGGCGGCAAGCGCATCAAGCGAGTGCGTCAGATCGGCGGTAACCGACGCCGGGTGCGCCAGCAAGGCGACGCGACGGCCGCTAAGCGGCGCGCGCAAAGCGGGCTCGGCGATGAGGCGGTCGAAGCCGAATTTCATGTTGGCGAAGTCTACCCGAAGTGGCCGCGCTTTACTGCAATTCCAGCACAAAACAATCGGCGTGATGGAAATCCGGTTTTCCGGGCGGATGCGCCAGCGCCCAATACGATTTATGGCCGTCGGCTTGTTCGATCACGGCGGAAAGCCCGAGCCGCCACGTCGCTGCACGGCCAAGCTCAGATGAGTTGTCCCATTGCAGTGTGGCTTGCAGCGTAAATTGCTCGGCGGCCTTCTCGACCTCGATCCGCGGCGCGGCGGTCTCATCGGCGACGCGCATACCGCTTCGATAGCCGTCAAACCGGTACGCCGCCCACCGCGTCGAAGGCGCAAAGTTGAACTCGTAGTAGTCCTCGCCGAGCCCTGGTCGAATGAACGCTTCGAAGCACGTGTGCCGCCACAGCTCGTCGGTGCGCGTTGGCGCCATCATGGCCGGCAGCGCCAGCGCGGCAATCTCACCGCTCACGACGTACCGCAGCAGCAAACCGCCGACCTGCCGCCGCGCCACCTCAACTTCGACGTGGCGCACTGCGGGAGAGTGTGAGTCCGGATTTGGTTTGAGGGCGTAGCGCATGGGGGCAGATAATCGAACTCGACGTCATTGCGAGCAAAGCGAAGCAATCCAGAGCTGCGGCGCCGTTATGGATTGCTTCGTCGCGGAGTTTGTCATCGGGCCGGCCACTTCGGGCCGGACTCGCTGGCTCCTCGCAATGATGGCGTACCGCTCACGTATTCGTCGCTCCGCCGTCGACCGCGATGGTTTGCCCGGTGACGAAATCGCTGTCAGCGGAAGCGAGGAAGACCAGCGCGCCCAAAAGATCCTTCGGATATTCGTCGCGCTTGATGGCGCGGCGGACCAGGGACGGCGCGCGCGAATGCTCGAGATGGCCGGGATTTTCGTTGATGACGCTGTCGGACAGCGTAAAGCCCGGCGCCAGATTGTTGACGCAGATGTTGTGCTCGCCGAGTTCGCGCGACACAGCGCGGGTGAACGCGGTCACCGCGCCCTTCGACGTCACGTAATGGGCGAAGTTCGGAATGCCGCGCGCCACCGTCCCCGAGCTGATATTGATGATCTTGCCGTATTTCTGCGCAATCATGTGCGGCGCAACGTGCTTGGTCATCAGAAACACGCCGCGAATATTGATCGCCATGACGCGGTCCCACAGATCCGTGTCGATCTCGGTGACCTTCTGCTCGGCGAGCGGCGCAAACAGCGCGGCGTTATTGACCAGAATGTCGATCTTGCCGAAGCGCTCGATGGTTTGCGCCACCAAGGCCTTGACCGCGCCCTCGTCGCTCACGTCGGCGACCGCGCTCGCCACCGAATTGGCGCCGCGCTCGCGCGCGATGGTTTCGGCGAGTTCGCCGCCGTCGGCAACGTCAGCGATCATCAGCCGCGCGCCCTCGCGGGCCAACGCGTGCGCGTAGTGGCGGCCGATGCCCTTGGCGCCGCCGGTCAGCAGCGCGACGCGATTATCGAGCCGCGCCATCTCACTTTTTCCCGTTCAGCCGCCGCACGAATTTCTCGAAGCCGGCGAGCTGCTGCTTGACGATGTCGATGGTTGGCTGGTCGGTCAACGCCAAGGTCTTTTCGTCGAATTTCTTGGCCGCGAAGGTGACCAGCACCTCCGGCTTGCCGAACAGGAAGGCGTCGATCGACGTCAGGGATTGCCGCAGATGATATTGCATGCGCGCGCCGCCGAGCGCGCCGCCGGCGCAGGATTGGATGGCCACCGGCTTCTCCTTGAACGGCACGTCCTTCATGCGCGACACCCAGTCGATGGCGTTCTTCAGCCCGCCCGGAATGCTCCAATTGTATTCCGGCGAGACGATGATGACGCCGTCGGCGCCGCGGATGGCGTCGGCCCAGGCGACGGCATCGGCCGGAAAGCCGTGCGCATCCTGAATGTCGTGATTGTAGATCGGCATGGTGTGCCAGGGCGGCTCGGCTTTGAGCGCCAGGCCGGGCGGCGCCAGCGATGGCAGCGCGCGCGCCAGCGCCGCATTGTAAGAGTTCTGCCGCAGGCTGCCGCAGATCACCAGCGCGTTAAGCTGATTGTCGGACACGTTCGCTTCCCCTCACCGTTTTTCTTCACCGACCATACGCAATAGCCGCGTTTCCCGGGCGCAGCGCAGCACGAAGTGGTGCGCTGCAGACCCGGGACCGTTACACATTCCGAGTCTGTGAAGGTCCCGGATCAGCGGTGCACCGCTACGCGCTGCACTGCATCCGGGAAACGGCGGCGGTTTGCGCGTAGGCGGTTTGGCCCGCTCATACAAGCGAAACTTTTCACGCCTGCGCACCATGCGCGACGATGAACTTGGCGAAGGCGGCGAGCTGCTGCTTCATGAAGCCGATGGTTTGCTCGTCGGTGATCTTTCCGGTCTTCTCGTCGTAGCGCTGCGGGAAATGGCCGATGAAGACTTCCGGCTTGTTCAGCGTGAACGCGTCGAGAAACACCATGGAACGGCGCATGTCGTATTGCACGCGGGCGCCACCGACCGGCCCCGGCGACGCCGATTGCAGCGCCACCGGCTTGCCGGCGAACGGCTGGTTCGGCAGTCGCGACACCCAGTCGATGGCGTTCTTCAACGGCCCGGGAATGCCGAAATTGTATTCAGGCGTGATGAAGATGACGCCGTCGGCGGCGCGGATCGCGTCGGCAAGCATTTGCACCGGCGCTGGGAAGCCGGTCGAGTTCTGGATGTCGGCGTTGTAGAGCGGAAATTCGGAGAACGGCGGCGCTTCTTTGAGCTGCATGCCTTCGGGTGCCAACCCCGGCAGCGCATTCATGACGATGCGGTTGAACGAGCCTTTCCGCAGGCTGCCACAAATCATGATGACGTTAAGGGTCTGGTCGGCCATGGCGTCCTCTCAAACATACTGCCTGTCGGGCAATCGGAAATCTCACCGACCGCATGCTAGCGGCGGTGCGGGCGCGCGGAAAGGCACCTGCACGCGGCTCATGTGCCGGCGGATAAGCTTGGCCCAAGTCTCTGCCGGAGCTTCAATTATTCAGGATCGGGATGTCCTTCGGTGAGCGTGGCCCCGGCAGCGATCTTACGAACGCGTAGATGTCGGCGATGTCCTTGTCCGAAAGCACCGCATCAGAATAAGCCGGCATATCATTGACTGGATTGCGAATCTGCGCCCGGAATCCTTCGAGCGGCAGCGCTGTCTGCGCAAGGACCGGCGCCGGCCCGTTATAGGCGCCGCCCTGGCCGGAGCGGCCGTGGCAGGTAAAGCAGGCCTCTTTGAGAAACACGACCCGGCCGTGCGCGGCATCGCCGGCCGGCGGGTCCTGGCCTTGCGCACCGACGCTCGTCGCGCCCAGCAAGGCCGCGGCAAAAAGGCCCGCGGCCGCGACAAGTCTGAACGTACTCATCACTCCCCTCCTCAGCGCGGATCGGTGACGACATCGACCACGGCCGGGCCGCCGGCCTTGACCGCGGCGATGGCGCGGGTGAGCGCCGGCGCGAGGTCCTTCGGATCGGTGATCGGTCCCTCGCCGTGAGCGCCCATGCCGCGCCCCACAGTGGCGTAGTCGATGTTCGGCTCTTTGAGCGTCGTGCCGATGTCCATCCGGTCGACGCCGCGGCCGTGCCGCGCCGCCATCGCGGTGAGATACATGTATTCCTGATGGTAGGCGCGGTTGTTGTGGACGATGTAGAGGATCGGGATGTTGTGATGCGCCGCGGTCCACAGCGCGCCCGGGCTGAACATGAAGTCGCCGTCACCGCCGAACGCGACCGTAAAGCGGCCGTGCTTCTTGTTGGCGAGCGCAGCGCCGATCGAGGCCGGCAGGTTATAGCCGACGCCGGAGCCGCCGGAGACGCCGTTCCACTGATACGGCTTCTTGATGTCCCACAGCCGATGCATCCAGTTAAGCTGGATCGCGGTGCCAACCAGCGACCAGTCCTCGTCCTTGATCTGGTTGTAGACCTCGGCGCACATGCGCGCGGTGGTGATCGGACTCGCATCCCAGCCGATGGTCGCTTCGCCTTTGGCGTGCTCGACCGTGGCCTGATGCGCGGCGGCGAGTTTCTTGCCGCGCTCGGCGAAGGCGGCTTTGCGGCCGGCATCGCTGGCCCGTAGTACCGCGTCGGTTAGGACCGGCAGGGACGCCTCGCCGTCGCCGGCAATGTCGAGATCGACGTCCTGCCAGCGGCCAAAATCCTGATAATTCGACTTCAGATAAAGGTCGCGCACCCCGAGCGTGATGATTTTAGCCCCCGGCTTGGTCGCCGGGTTCGAGGCGCGAACAATGCGGTCGTGGAAGTGGGTCAGCGATCCCCACAGATCGTTCATCTCGATGGCGAGGATAACATCGGCCTGGCCGATCAGCGCCCGGCGAAAACTCTGGTTGAGCGGATGGCGCGATGGAAAGTTCATGCGGCCACGATTGTCGATCACCGGGCATTGCAGCGCTTCGGCGAGCGCGACCAGGTTGGCCATGCCCTCGGGCGTGCGCGCGACGCGGTCGCACAGGATGACCGGGTTCTGCGCGTTGACCAGCAGCTTGGCGGCTTCGGCGAGCGCTGCGGCATCACCCTGCGGCGGGATCACTGGCTCGTATTTCGGGATGCGCAAGGCCTTGCGGTCGGGAATTGGATTTTCCTGCAGCTCGCCGTCGAGCGCAATGAAGACCGGGCCCATAGGCGGCGTGCAAGCGATCTTGTAGGCGCGCACCACCGACTCGCCGAAATGCTGCAGCGACGCCGGCTGATCGTCCCACTTGGTGAATTCGCGCACGATCTGGCCGATGTCGACGCCGGCGTGCACCCATTCGGCGCCCGGCGCGCGCTTGTCGGCCTCCATGATGTTGCCGCCGAACACCAGCACCGGAACGCGGTCGCACCACGCATTGTAGATCGCCATGGTGGCGTGCTGCAGGCCGACCACGCCGTGACAGGCCATGGCGATCGGCTTGCCTTCGATCTTGGCGTAGCCCTGGCCCATGTGCACGGCGATGTCCTCGTGCACGCAGGTGATGATTTCGGGTTTGGTGTTGCCACCGTGATTGACCACGGCCTCATGCAGGCCGCGATAGCTCGAGGCGCAGTTGATGGCCAGATAATCGATGTCGAGGGTTTTGAGCACGTCGACCATGAAGTCGCCGCCGCTCGAGCTCTGATTCACCGGGTCATTGGCCGGCGGCATGGTTTCGGCCGCGATCTGCCGCGGACCGGGCGGCAGTGCCTTCTTCGACAATGGCGCGGCCGGCGCAGCATCGGCGGCGACCGGCGGCGTCACCGCGGTCGCGGCGGCGGCGCCGACGAGGCCGGCACTTTTAAGAAAATTGCGGCGGCTCGAGGCGTTGCGGCCCTTCGACATGGCGAAAATTCCCTCCCCTTGCCGCGGCTTACGGCGCAGCACGTGTTCGATTGCTCGGAGTCTCGCCCGCCGCGCGCCATGCCGTCAAGCGCGCAGCCGTTCGCTTGGCGCTCAGCTGCTCGGCGAATGGATCAGCGCCGGCGCGACCACGTCCTGCCAGGTTTTCGGCGGCGTTTTCAATTCGTTGTGGCGGGCCATGAAGTCGGCGAACGTTTGGATACCTTGCACCGCGCTGCCGAACTCGTCCTTGTTGTCCTTGAGCACCGCCGTCACGGCCGGAGCGTCAAGCGCCTTGGACGGCTCGTGCGCCAGAAAAATTCGCGCGGCGCGATTCGGATCGTCATGAATAAGGCGCGCGGCCTCGTCCATGGCCTTGCCGACCGCCTCGATGATCTTGGCGTGCGTATCGATGTAGCCCCTGGTCGCCGCCAGGATCAGGAATGACGCTTTGCCGCCGATAACGTCCTCCGAGCCGAGCAAGCGGTGAATCTTCGGATCCTTGAGTGCGATCTCGCTAAATGGCGCCGAGGCGAAATACGCCGCGATATCGTCTGTGCCCGAAATGAGAGCGGCGACGCCATCGCCCGGCGGCAACACTACAATCTGATTTTCCAGGCGGTCAGACGCACCAAAAATCTTCTCCGACCGCATCTGCAGCACATAAGTTTGCGGCGAGGTCAGCGTCGGCACCGCAATCCGGTCGGCGGCGCGTAGATCGACGAGCGAGCGCAGCTGCGCCCGGTTGGCGAGGAGCGTGAGCGGCAGCGTCGTCAGTCCGGAAACCGCAAGAATTTGCCGCAACGTGCCCTTGCCGTTCTGCCACGCGCTCAGCAGCGGCGCGGTGCCGAACGGTGCGATGTCGATCGTGCGCGCGGCAAGCGCATCCTGCATCGGCCTGGCGCCGAGCAAGCGCTGATAGGACGCCTTCACGTCGACATGCAGGTCCCTGGCATATTTTTCGACGAGCTTCTGGTCCTCGCAGATATAGGCCGGCAAAAACGCAAGGCCAAAGCCGATGCCGATCCGCACCGGCTCAGCTGCGCGCGCTGGCGCCGCGGCAATGATCGTTAGCGCAGCTGACGCGGCAACGAGGCGGGAAACCGCGCCGGAACCTTTTCCCCTCATTGCTGGACTATAATGCCCCGCCGCTCCCCAGAAAATGTTCCTTCAGCCGCTCGCGGGCGGCGAGCGCGGCGCGCAGGTCGAAAGCATTGACGATGGCGAGCCGAAAACCGCCGGGCGGCATGGCGTGGAGTTCGGGCGCACGGTCCTCATGGAAAGTGATCTGCACGCTGGTCACGCCGGGCGTCCGCTTGACCTCGTCGACGAGCGCCGGCGGCGGATGGCGGTAGGCGCGGCCGCTCGGTCCGAACAGCACGACGCTATAGCCTTCGCTCGGCTCGTCGTCATAAAACTCCCAGTCGCCGCGCTCGTAGAGCCCGACTAGCGCCTCGACCCAGCCCGGTCCGTACAGATCGGGCCATTGATCGGCGAAGCGCAAATGCACCTCGATGATGGCGCCGCCGATGGTTTCGAGGTTGAGCATGCCGGTGTAGCCGGCAAGATTAGTCTTGATCCACGTGCCGCACCAAGCTTCGATGTCCGCATCGGGCTCGGCATGCACGATCCAATAGTCGAAGGTGCCCTCGCCGGCCGGCTTGCCGGTCACATGCCGCCACCAGCGCGCCTCGCCGGCGACGACCGCGACGTCGGACGAGACATGGCGGCCGTCGAGCAGCGGCATCCAGAAATGGCCGGGCGCGTAGTGCCGCTCATAGTCGGCGGCCGAATGCAGCACGCGGCTGCCCACACCCATGCCTTTCAGGTTCACGATCGGCTTGGAAAACACCGGAAAGCGCGGCGGCACGACCCCGTGCGGCGCCGCTTCGAGGTTTTGGCTGAGCGCGACCGCGAGCTTGTCATAGACCCAGCGCCGCGCCGGGTACCATTGCCAGGCGTCGCAGTCCTCGGTCGGGATTTTGGCCGCGGTCTTGACGTGGGCGAAATATTGCAGGCGCCACGGATCGGCTTCGCAGACAGGCATCAGGAATCAGGCATCAAGAGTCAGGAATCAGGAAGCATGTATCAGGGATCAGGGACGGAGTATCGGAAAAGGCCGGACTGAAGCCCTGATTCCTGATTCCTGATGCCTGACTCCTGATTTCTGACTGCTGATCCCTGATTTCCTGATCCCTGACTCCTGTCACCGCCGGCGCGCCCGCGTGCGCGCTGCTTTCTTGGCGGCAGCGGAACGGCGGGTCGCGCCCTTGGTGTGTGCGGCCTTTCGCGCCGATGCCGAGCGCTGGGCTGCAGTACGGCCTCGGGCGGCGCTGCGCGCCTGCCGTGACAAGGCCGCACGCGAAGCGGTGTTGCGCGGCTCACGCTTGAGCGCCCGCGACACCGCCCGCGAGACGCGCGGCCGGCGTTTCGCCTTGCGCTTGCCCTGGCCGGCTTCGTAGGCGTATTCGGCGCTGCGCCGCGTGCGGTCGGTCACCCTACCCTTTTTTGGCGGCGGCAGCTTGACACCAGCGCGCCGCGCTTCGTCGAGACCGATCGCTATGGCCTGCTTGGTCGAGCGCGCCCCGTGCTCGCCGCCGCGGATTTTGTCGATCTCCTCGCGGACGAATTCGCCCGCCTGGGTCGACGGCGATTTGCCCTCACGGGCGTCTTGCCGTGCCCTTTCGATGGTTCGCTTCTGAGGCATCATGTTCCTCCATGCGATGCATGCATGAAGAACAACGCAGGCACGACGAAATTGGTTCGCAGCTCAAACGTCGGCGGTCAGCGGCGCAACGCATGCACGGCGAATAGGCCGTCGCTGAACGCCTCGATCGGCGACCAGCCGGCGCTCCGCGCCAGCGTCTGAAACGACTGGATCGTGTACTTGTAGCTGTTCTCGGTGTGGATCGTTTCGCCAGACGCAAAGGCGACGTCAACGCCGTTGATCCGCACCTTTTGCGGCCGCGTGCTGACGAGATGCATCTCGATGCGACTTTGCGCAGCGTTGAAGAAGGCGCGATGCGCAAACGCGGCGAGGTCGATATCGGCGCCGAGCTCGCGATTGATCCGCGCCAACAGGTTGAGATTGAATTTCGCCGTTACGCCGGCCGCGTCATTATAGGCGCGGTAGAGCGCGGCCTCGTCCTTGACCAGATCGACGCCGACCAGGAGCAACGCGCCGGCGCCGAGCATGTCGCCGATATGGTGCAAGAACGCACTCGCCTCGGCCGGCTCGAAATTCCCGATGGTTGAACCGGGAAAGAAGCCGACGCGCGGCAGCGCCGCGAGCTCTGCCGGGATGGCGAAGGTTTTCGTGAAGTCCGCGACCAGCGGACGCACGACAAGACGCGGCAGGTCGCGCTCGAGCTGGATCAAATCCTGCTGCAGAAAGTCGCCCGAAATATCGACTGGCACGTAAGCCGCAACCGATGCCGCGGCGCTGAGCAGAATACGCGCCTTGCGGCTCGAACCGCTGCCGAATTCGATCAGCGCCGAGCCGGGCGGAAACATCGAGGCGATGGCCGGCGCGTGCTCGCGCAAAATCGCGATCTCGGAACGCGTCGGATAATATTCCGGCAACTCGGTGATGCGCTCGAACAGAGCCGAACCGGTAAGATCGTAAAAGTATTTTGCCGGCAACGTTTTCGGCTGCGCGGAAAGGCCGGCGGTCACGTCGGCGGCAAACGCATCATGCGGCCCGACTGGATGCGGACGCGCGGCTTGAAATACGCTGCGGATATTCATGGGGCTACTCAGGCCTCGAATTGCGCAAGGCGCAGGCCGCTGAACTGCCAGCGCGCCGTCGGATAAAAGAAGTTGCGGTAGCTAACCCGCGCATGGCCGGCCGGCGTCGCCAGCGACGAGCCGCGCAAGACCATCTGATTGACCATGAACTTGCCGTTGTACTCGCCGAGCGCGCCCTCGCAGGCGCGATAACCCGGGTACGGCGCATAGGCGCTGCGCGTCCATTGCCAGACGATGCCGAATGCGTCCGCCAGCGCGCCGCTGCGCGCCGCGACTTCCCATTCGGCCTCGCTCGGCAGGTGCTTACCGGCCCAGCGCGCGAACGCATCGGCCTCGTAATAGCTGACGTGGCACACCGGCTCCGCCGGATCGACGCGGCGCAGTCCGCCGAGTGTCAGCGAAAACCACTCGCCGTCGATCTGCCGCCAGTAGCCGGGAGCGCTCCAGCCCTGCGCCTCGACCGTAGCGAGACCGTCCGCCAGCCACAACGTTGGCGTGGTGTAGCCGCCGTCGGCCATGAATTCGAGCCACTCGCCATTGGTCACGAGCGTGCGCGACAGCCGCACCGGGGTAAGCAGCACCTCGTGCGGCGGTTGTTCGTTGTCGAAGCAAAAACCATCGCGGTCATGACCGATGCGATGAATACCGGCGAGCGGCATGGCATCGCCGGAACTCGGCCGCTCGCTCTTCGGCCATTGCCAGTGCGGATCATAGGCCGGATGCGTGGCGTTGAACGAAAATGCGTGCAGGATGTCGGTGAGCAACAACTCCTGATGCTGTTGCTCGTGATGCAGGCCGATCTCGACGATCGGCGCGATCGCGGCGAAATCGTTGGTTGATTCGATCAGCGCCGTCACCGCCCGATCGACATGGGTGCGATAGGCGGCGACTTCGGCGGCGTCCGGCCTGGTGATCAGGCCGCGCTGCGGGCGGGCATGGCGCGGGCCGGCCGAGACGTAATAGGAATTGAACAGATAGGCGAAGCGGCCGTCGAACGGCTTGTAGCCGGGCGCAAAGCGGCGCAGCAAAAATTCTTCAAAGAACCAGGTGACGTGGGCGCGATGCCATTTGGTCGGGCTCGCGTCCGGCATCGATTGGACCACCTGGTCTTCGGCCGACAAATGCGCCGCGCGCCGCTCGGTTTCGCCGCGCACTGTTCGGAAGGCTTCAAGCCAATATTGTCGCGGGTCCTCGGACGCCGCGTCGGTCGAGCGCGCCGCGCCGCGCCTTAAGTCCTGCACCGAACTTTCCAACTCGGACAGCTGAAGGGGCCGGGAAGCGGCAGTGCGTGGCATCGCAAAATCCGGAAGTGTGCAGAGATCAACGAACCGCAATCACTATGGCTGGGAAGATAATTAGGCCCCGGCCGCCCAGTTCCATAGATGCTCCATTCGCCTCGGACTGCAATCCGGTTTCGCAAGCGCTAACGGGCTTGTGATCACACCCCCGCTGCGCGACACAAAGCGCCCGGCGTTGTCGCGGCCATAGCCTCGCCGTATGGTCGGCGCGAAAAGGTCCGGTAGGCCCGGGCAATCGCGGGTGGGACGATGAAAAAGCGCAAAAGCGGCGAAAAGCCCGCAAGCAAGCCAATGTTGCCGCGCGAGCGCGCCGATTTTTCGGCGATCGTTGACCGGCCGCCGCTCAAATTGCCCGGTAACGCGCGCGTCGTGTTCTGGACCATCGTCAATCTCGAAGTCTGGGACATCGGCAAGCCGATGGCGCGGCAGGTGCTGGCGCCGCCGACCGGACAAACGCTGCTTCCCGACGTGCCGAATTGGAGCTGGCACGAATACGGCATGCGGGTCGGGGTGTGGCGTTTCTTCGAGCTGTTCAAGCGCCAAAATATCCGGCCGACCTTGGCGATCAACGCGCGCGTCTGCGAAGACTATAAGCGCGTCGCCCAGCAGGCCCGCAGCGACCGCTGGGAATTCATGGGCCACGCCTACCAGCAGGGGCCGATCCACAGTGAGCCGAATCAAAAGGCCATGATCACGCGCTCGCTCGACGTCATCGAGCGGTTCACCGGCAAGCGCCCGGTCGGCTGGCTCGGCCCAGGGTTGACGCAGACCTTGGAGACCCCGGAATTGCTGCTCGACGCCGGCATCAAATATATCGGCGACTGGGTCTACGACGACGAGCCGACCACGATCCGCACTGCCAAAGGCCCGTTGGTCACGCTGCCATACACGCTCGAGCTCAACGACATCCCGATGATGATCGTGCAGCATCACGAGAGCGACTATCTGCTGCGCCGTGCCATCGATCAGTTCGACCGGCTCTACGCCGAAGGCGAGCACCGCGCCAAGATCTTTCCGCTCGCCATTCACGCCTATATCAGCGGCCAGCCGCACCGCATCAAACATTTGGAAGCGATCTACGACTATACGCGGCGCTTCGACGGCGTGTTGTACTGGACCGGCGAGGAGATTTTGGAGTGGTATGAGAAGGTTCGCCCCTAATGCGCTCCGCTGTCATCGTCCGCGCAAGCGGACATCCAGTAACCGCTTGCATTTTCGATGAACCGACGCAGCAAAGCACTCGACCGCACCGATTGCTGGATGGCCCGGCTTCGCGGGCCATGACAAGCGAAGGAATGCGTAATGCGCCGTAGCTTACTTCTGTCAATTGTGGTGCTTGAGACTCTCATCACCGCCGCGCGCGCCGACGTGCCGTGCCGCACCTCCGGCTCCTACGAGAGCTGGCTTGCCGGCTTCGAGCGCGAGGCCGCGGCGCAAGGCATCGCACAGCACGCCATCGCCGAGGCAGCGCCATATCTGACCTACGACCAGCGCATCGTGAACATCGACCGCGGCCAGCGCGTCTTTACCCAAACATTTTTGCAATTCTCCGATCGCATGGCCGCCGCCTATCGCATCCAGCGCGGCGCGGCGCTGATCAAGCAAAATGCGCCGGTGTTTGCGCGCATCGAGCGCGACTACGGCGTGCCCGCGCCGGTCATCGTCTCGTTCTGGGGCCTGGAGAGCGATTTCGGCGCCAACATGGGCAAATACCCGACACTCTCCTCGATCGCGTCGCTCGCCTACGATTGCCGGCGCGCCGACCGCTTTCGCGGCCAATTGTTCGATGCGCTCCGCCTGATCGAGCGTGGCGATCTCGTGCCGTTGGAAATGATCGGCTCGTGGGCCGGCGAGCTCGGCCAGACCCAGATGATGCCGTCCGAATATTTCAAATACGCGGTCGACTACGACGGCCACGGCAAGCGCGATCTCATTCACGACGTGCCCGACGTGCTCGGCTCGACCGCGCATTATCTGGTCGGACTCGGCTGGAAGCGCGGCGAGCCGTGGCTGACCGAAGTGCGCGTGCCCGAGCGGCTACCATGGGATCAGGCCGATCTCGACATCAAGCTGCCGCGGAAAAAATGGGCAGCGCTGGGCGTCACGCTCGCCGACGGAAGGCCGCTGCCGCAGGACGAGCTGCCCGCGTCACTGCTGTTGCCGATGGGCCGCTTCGGTCCGGCGTTTCTGGTCTATCCCAATTTCGACATCTATCTGCAGTGGAACAATTCGCTGGTCTATTCGACCACGGCCGCGTATCTCGCCACCCGCATCGCCGGCGCAGCGGCACTCCATCGCGGCAATCCGCCGCCGGCGCTGCCGTTCGAGCAGGTCAAGGAATTGCAGACGCTGCTGTCGCGCGCCGGCTATGACGTCGGCAAGATCGACGGCTTCCTCGGCCTGAAAAGCCGCCAGGCCGTCAAAGCCACGCAGATCAAATTCGGCCTGCCGGCGGACTCCTATCCGACCGAAGAGCTGCTCGCGCGGTTACGCGCGGGACGTTAGCCGTACGTTGCAAACAAACTCTTGGGCTTTGCTGGTTCCGGCACGAAAGGCTCCGCGTCCGTTTTGCGATTGGAGCGAAAGTTCCGGACACTGTATGTGAAACTTTGGCGGCAATTAAAAATAGACCTTGCGGCATCTTCGTGTAAGAGGCTAGTACATCCTTTGCTAGTCCTGCGACGCTTGTCGGGCCGACCTGCAGCCTGACTTCTACGAGCAATCGATAAGCCGTTCGAAACGTGTAACTCACAGATTCGCAAACTCACTGCGATTGTCGGACTGCTTTGATCTACTCCACATCGCCGGCGAGCAATTTGCATACGCATAAGGAAACGCCATGAGGACGATCGTATCGCGTCGCAGGAGCCTGGCTCTTCTCGGAGCCGGCGTCAGCCCGGCGCTAGGCTCCCGCAGTGTCTCGGCTCAGTTACTCCCGCCGACACCGAAGCGTAAGCACTGGCCGCCAGCCGCAGCGACCGCGCTTACCGGCAGATACATTTTTACGACCGGTTCCGCCGGCAAGATGCGGATGGACAATGTCGGCTCGTTCTTGGATATCAAGCCGTACTCCTGTGTGGGTCTCGGCGTGGCGTTCAACAAGTTCCCGGACCAGCCCGCGTTCTTTTTCTCCAAGGAAGGTGTAGGGCTCGTCGTCCACGGCAGAAAAGTCGGCGTGGTTGTGTATGACGGCAAAACCGTTTTTTGGGAGGAAACACCCCAGGATGTCTTCACCGGACCGGGCAGCGGTCTGCCGGATCAAGTCTACTACGTTGCCCTGGACCGTAAGGTCCTCGGCTTCCCACCGACATTTTACTGGAAGATCTACGTTGATGGACGAGAGGTGCTTTCAAGAGAGAGCTCGATCGACTCGCCGCGAACCGGCACTGGCGTCTACTTTGGCGGTTTCGCGTCCGGAGGGTCCCGGGGCTCGTTACCGACCGCTGCGGTGGACTGCAACGTAAATTTCTATCAGACCTTCCGCGGTCCGCGTGCTCCCGATCAGCAATGGCTCGACGCGCGAGGCGCACCGAACTTCGACGACGATGATCGGCTGAGCTTCTACGACCTTACCAAGGAAAAGCCGGTGCAGGTGATGGATCTGCAGGCCAACGGCACCTTCCCCCGGCGAGAAGTGCAGTACATTTACGATGGAACAGCGCGTCAGTTAAGCAGAACTCTCCGCGGCATGGATCTCGTTCGCATGGTCGCGCACGTGTTGGCACCGCGGGTCCTTTTGCATTCCAAGGAACAGTATTTTCCATGCTCGGTGGAGTGGTACCTGTCGCGCAGCCGGATCGTGAAGACGGTACTCAACAGCGATACGACGATCGACCCGCCGAACCGCTTCGACCGTTCCGTGATACCGAGGTGGATGAGCGTCGTCAGTGAAGGACCGGTCGACGGTACAAAGTTGCGCGCTGCCTCGACGGCGGAGTTTTCTCCCAGCAATCAGAACGACAAAGTCTTTCTGTGGCCGCTGGAGGCGAAAGCCGGCGAACAGGCGAACTGGCCGGGGGATCACACCAGCAACCGCGGTACATGTCTGTCGACGTACCAGCTGGAGACCATCGCCGGCTGGCGACCTAAGGATAATGAATGCGAAGCGCCGTGCTACTGCCACATCGTCGCTAACGGCGGCGTGTACAATATCACCTACTACTTCTTCTACGCCTTTAACGGCGGCCTGGGCGGCGTCGGCTGGCAGCCCGATCCGCTGGCGCCCGGCGCCAGCTCCGGCTGGGGTGCGCATTTTGGCGATTGGGAGCAGGCGACCGCGAAGGTCGCGGTGTTCGACGATCGCAGCTGCGAACTGCAGTCATTTGTCATCGAGCAACACGGCGATGCGATCGATACCGGGCAAAAGTTTGGTCGGCGCCACATCGACGGTGTTAAATCGTTGAAGATCTACTCGGCTTGGCACTCTCATGCGAGTTATACCAGTGCGGGCGAGCAGCACCGCAGTTTGCCGGCGCCGAACGATTTTACCGACGACAAGGGAGCAACCTGGCAGACCGCAAAGAGTCTCGTGTTCCTCGACGACGCGATACCCGACTGGGCCCGTTTCAACGGCGACTGGGGGCCCCGGATCATCATTGCGGCGGGCCTCATCGGCAAGGCTGAGGGTAAACTGGTCGGCGGCCCGGAGGGCCCGGGCTTCAAGAATTCCTGGGTGTCAAAGCCATGACCCGGCGAGGTCAAAGTGCGGCCGCGCCGTCGTTGCTGGCCGCGGGTCACGTCTGCAAAATCATTGAGATCGCGCTCGTGGATCACCGCGGCCTGTCCAGCCGGTCGGCCGACGTCTGAAGACATTCCGCCTGCGACCCGCTGACCTCGAAGTAACTCGGGCTGCAGCAGGCAATTGCCGCATTGCCTGGGAGGCTGCTTCGCCTGCATCGGAGTCCCCGGGTGCGCGCCGCGCGCCCGAGGGCTTTTAGCTGAAGACAAGGCTGCGGTGCGGAAGGTACGTTCGCGCCATTCCGTAAGGAGCGCCCATGCCAAAAAAAATCCGCCGCGTCGTCACCGGCCACAACACTGCCGGCAAATCTGTGTTCATCATCGATGCGCCGACGCCGCATGTATTCAGCCGCACCAAGGGCAGCGCCGTCGTGCACGAAATGTGGGAGACCGATCGCACACCGGCCGACAATCGCGGCAGCGCCGACGCCATCGCCCGCGGCCCGCGCCTGCCGCCGCCGAAAAACGGCTCGGTGTTTCGCGTCATCGAGTATCCGCCGGATAGCGAACGTCTAGCAGCCATCGAACGCGAGCACGCGCTCCCCGATCCGTCCGGCCGCGCCCAAGCGAGCGACCGCAACAATCCGCGCCATCCCGGCTTTCACAAGACCGCAACGATCGATTATGCGATCGTCCTGTCCGGCGAGATCTACGCCATGATGGACGAAGGCGAAGTGTTGCTGAAAGCCGGCGACGTGCTGGTTCAGCGCGGCACCAATCACGCCTGGAGCAACCGCACCAACGAGACCGCTTTGGTGGCGTTCGTCCTGATCGACGCAGAGCCGGTGTGACGACAAAGTCGTTTCCCGGGCGCACCGCAGCACGTAGCGAAAGTGATGCGGTGCAGGCCCGGGGTCGTGACAAACGCGGTGTCCGCGAAGGTCCCGGATCAGCGGCGCACCGCCACAGCGTGTCGAAGACGCGCGTGAACGCGCTTTTGCTGCACCGCATCCGGGACACAAATTACATCACATCCCCCATCACCACCTCGCCCTCGGCCGGCGGGCGCTCGTAGAATTCCGGGTTCATCCGGTTGGCGAGACCTTCGCCCTTGAGCGTCTCGGCAAATTCCTTGCGGATGAACGGATCCTCCTGGTGATACGGAATGGCGCTGCCGCCCTTCGATAGATCGATGGCGCCGTAATCCATCAGCATCTCGCCCGGCACGCCGGGTTTTCGCGCGCGTTGATTATTGGGGCCGTGCCAGGCCGAGATGCGCAAGCCCTCTTTGCCGATGCCGAAATGCTGGTGATACCAGTCGCCGCTCATCGGCGCGGCTGAGACGAGCCCGACCGGCTCATAGTCCTGGCGCTTGACGAATTCGGCCTTGCCGTTCTGCCACGGCGTGGTGCCGAGCGCTTCCGGCCACGTATAGGTGTAGCCCTTGCCCTTGACGCAGACGAGCACAGCCGCGGAAGCGTGCTTGTGCGCCTTCGAATAACGGCCGGTCTCGTGCTGGCCGATCCACAAATAGAAGCGGTTCTTGGCCATCGCCGGCTCGACGCGGCGGTAGCCGGGCGAGCGTCGATTATCGAGCGGCAGGTCGCAATTGACGATGTCGGGGATGAGATTGGTGCGCCGCATGGCCAGGCCGCGGATCGGATCGGGCTCGAGATCGTCCTTCGGCTTGAAAAAATCCTCGGCGCCGGAAAAGCGCTCCGAGAAGGTGAACGGGCAATCGAAGATGAAATCGAGGTTGTCGAGGACGTTCATCACGTTCGGCGCCGTGGTGCCGCACAGCAGCAGCGCCGGCGCTGAGCCGGCATTGATGATGCGGTGATAGGCGTTGAGCGGAATGGCGAATAGCGAGCCCTTCTGCCATTCGAAGGCGTGATGCTTATCCTGGCCTTCCTGCCACACTTCGGTGGTGCCGCGGCCCTCGACCACCAGCACGACTTTTTCATAGAGGTGCCGCTCGACATTGAGCGCGCCGGCGCCGGGCACTTCGACCACGTACATGCCCCAAAGCCCTTCGGTGCCGTAGAGCTGGATAAACGAGCCGCGGCCGCCGAGCCGCCTCCATGGCACCAGCGGCAGGTCCTGTACCTTGCGCACGCCGATGCCGCGATAGCAGGGCACGCCTTCGGCCTCCATGAAGCGGTCATAGGGCAAAGGCTGGCGCTTGAACTTGCCGAAGCCGGCGTTTTCGCCGGCCTTCGGCTCGTGCCAATGGACCTGATCGGGCGTGTCGTGCATCGCATCACCTCTTGTTCGTGCTTTCCGGTTTGGATTTAGCTTAGCGCACTTCGCAAGGGAACGGCATCACTGCCGTCATTGCGAGGAGCCCCGAAGGGCGACGAAGCAATCCAGAATTCAGTGCACCGATTCTGGATTGCTTCGCTTCGCTCGCAATGACAGGTCTTACTGCCGCTCCGCCATCAGCCGCTTCAACTCGGCGCGCAGCTCCGCGGGCGTTGCCGCCAATTCGTTGATCGCCTGCAACGCCGCTTCGCCGCCAATCGGGCTCACGTCCACTTTGAGCTTTGCCGCATCGGCGAGATAATCGGGGTCCTTGTGCACGGCGAGGAAGGCGTCCTGCAGCGCCTTGGCGCGCGCCAGCGGCAAACCGGGCGGCGCCGCGAACGGCCGCGACAGCAGATAGGGCAATTCCGCTAGTTCGATGAGCGCGCGGGCGTGATCGTCCGGCGCAAGCTCGCGCGCGGTCGGCACGTCGGCAAGCTCCGCCAGCCGCGTCGCGCGGCCGAACTGCAACAGCACGCGCATCGGGCTGTCGGCTGCGAGCCAACTCGCATGCGCCGAGCGAACCGATGACAAGCCGACGGTGCGGCCCTCGACCTCTTTCTGATCGACGGCGAGAAACAGCACGGAGCTGTCGCGATAACCGTTGATCAGCTTGATGTGCAGGCCCAAAAGATCGCGCAACAGGATCGGCACGTCGTCGCTCGTCGACCCTTCGGCGGTGCCGCCGAGCACCATCGGCGGACCGCCCGGCCGACGCGCGTCGGCGATCGATTTGACCGGTGCGTCCTTGCGCAGCATCAGCAGATAAGCGTCGTCGGCGTAGCTCGACGAAGAGCCGAGCCAGGTGAATCTGCCCGGGTCGAAATGCACGTTCGGATCGCCGCCGAGAAGCGAAATCACCACCATGTCGCGCGCGAACAGGCCGAACGCGGTGCCGTCCCTGGGTGCCACCGAATAGATGTAATTGGCCGCGCGCAAGCTGCCGGCACCAGGCATGTTCTGCACGACGACAATGGGATTGCCGGGAATGTATTTGCCGAGGTGCCGGGCCAGAAGCCGCGCGTAAGCGTCGTAGCCGCCGCCCGGACTGAAGCCGACATAGAGCGTGACCTGCTTGCCGCGATAGAAGTCGGCGACTTCGTCGGCGTGCGCCGCCGCGGCAGCGGCAGAGCCGACCATCGCGAGCACACATACAAACAGACGCGCGCGCCAGAATCCCGACAAACGAACGCGGGATAGAGTGCGCGCGAGTCGCATCATCGTATCGCTCCGGCTCTTTCTCTTTGCACCATACGTCGCCCGGTCGATCGCAAGTGTATCGAATCGCGTTGAATTTGAACAATTGCTTGGTGCCCCATCAAGTTTCAGGGCTTCTTGCAAATCGGCGTTGGCGCTGGCGGCGGTTGCGGATGATCCTTGTTGTATTGAGCGATGAGCGGCTCGAGGGTTTCCTTTGGCCAGAATTTCGGCGAGTAGATTTCTGCCAGACAGGAGGCGTTCCAATACGGTCGCGCGCGCGACGGCGACGGCCCGGCGGTTGCGGCGCGCGCGACGGCGTCGATGTCCGCTGCGTCGGGGTAAATGTACAACGTCGTCGGATCGTCCCTCACCATGGCGATAATTTGCCCGGCGTCCGATAGCGACCAACTGGTACAGCCGTCGCTGCGACCGCCGGCGTAGTCCACCAGCTTGCCGAACGGAACATAGCCGTCCTGGTTGGCGTACGGGCTTTGCGAATCTTTGCGAAGACAGACATTCTTCAACGTTTCGGCTGCATGTCCGCCGATCGCGCGCTGCCTGGCGTTTGCAGTCTCGCCTTCGCCGTCAAACTGAACGAACGAGCGTATCAAGACGGCGTCCTGGTTCGCCGAGACGCGGTAATAGCCTTTGAACGACGTTTTCGTCTCGCCAGTCACATAGGCGCCGCCGGCCGTCAGCCTCGAATCCATCGCATTACCGAAGTTCTTCGCGCACCGCCGGCCATTTGTGAAATCCGCGACGCCTTTCAAATCGCGACCGCTGCCGTGACCCGCCGAAATCGCACGAAATGACCGGTCGGATTCGCAGATAACGTAAAAGCGCCCCGATTTTCCATCGTTGGGGCGCGTAGCGTCCATGGCGAAGTAGCAGGAATTTCTGACCGCGCCTTCGCGCACTTTTTGGAAGTAAAGCGCGCGCGCCCTGTGCAAGACCACTTGCGCGATTTGACCTTCGCCTTCGCCGATGTGGGCCCGTAGCCAAGCCGGAATGTCCGATGGCTGCTCCGCGGCGAAGGATCGGGCCGATGCCGATAACGCGATGACGGCGAAAAGGCCGAAGATACCAACGACCTTCAGGAGAACAGAGCTTAGCCGCACTGGATCGATTCTCTCGTCGCCCACCCTCAATCATCGACGCGGATTATGCCGAAGCCGGCCAGCGGGCAAAAGAGGACATCTCGACGCTTGCTGGCTGTCTCTTAAAACAGCCCCATGCGTTCGCTCGCCATGTAGCCGCTGAGCAGGAGGACGCCGAACGTGAGCACCAGGCCGGCGGCGCCGAATTCGAGGCCGCGAAGAAGCACGCTGCCGTAGCCGGCCGGCTTCTCGGCAAGCCGCTTGGCGAGCGAGCGCGCGCCGACTGCCAGCGTGGCGGCAGCGGCGACGGTGATCGCCGTGCCGAGGCCCATCACGAAGGTCGAGGCGATGCCGGCCCAGAACAAGCCCTGCGCCAGGGCGAAGACCAGCACGATGATCGCGCCTGAGCACGGCCGCAGGCCGACCGACACGATGGCGGCAAGGCCGTGTCGCCAGCCTTGCGGACCGGCGAGATCTTGCGGCTCCGGCCCATGAGCATGACCCCAGGGCAGTACGTCCGGCTCCTCGTCGTCGTAAGCATGGTCGTGGATGTGGTCGGGCGTATGATTGTGTACGTGACGATGAGCGTGTTCCTGCGCGTAATCGTGCCCGTGACCCTCACGTTCTTGACCGTGTTTGGTCGCAGCGGGAGCCGGCGCCCTCACTTTGCGCAGCGCTGCCAAAAAACTTCGCCCCTTGATCCACAACAGCCGGGCGCCGAGCAGCACGATCAAGCCGTAGCTGACGATCTCGATGACGCGCACCGTGTCGCCCAAGAGTTTGGCGGTGGCGCCGAGCAGCACCGCGGCGACGCCGACGATGGCGATCGCGGTGAGCGACTGCAACACGGCGGAGGCAAACGACAGCGCAATGCCGCGCCGCCAGGTTTCCTCATTGGCGAGCAAATAGGACGAAATCACTGCCTTGCCGTGGCCGGGACCGGCGGCATGAAAAATGCCATAGACGAACGAGATGCCCAACAGGCCCCACGGCGCCGTGCCGTCAGCTTTGGCGGCGCGGATCATCGCCGCCAGCGCGCGATAGAAATAAGCCTGCTGCGCCAAGAGCCAGCCCGCGATGCCTGTCGCCGGCGGCGGCCGCAGCCCGCCGAGCGGACCGAACTGCGCCCACGCATGGGCCGCGCCGCCGATCAGAACAATGACCGCGAACGCGCCAACGAGCGGCAGCCGGTCTGTGCAACGCATGCGAAGGCCTATCTGGATGATCGGGTCGGCGTCTGCCAATTCACGGGCACGTCACCATGATCTTGTTGGCGAAGCTCGCGCCCAGGCCGATGTTGGCTTCCGAGGTGACAAGGTTTTGGTCGAGCCTGAAGAATTCGGCGGGAAAATTGGCGTCGGTCGGTTTGTCGGTGGTCAAGCTGCAGCGCGGCGGCGCGCCGACCAGCGTCGCCGGTTTTTGCTTGGCGAAGCCGAAATCGATGAAGAATTCCGGATCGTAGACTTCGATTTGCAACGATTTGGCCTTGACTGGATGGCGGAATGGCAGCGTGAAGTGCAGCGTCAGCACCGTCGTCTTCGGATCGTAATCGAGCCAATAATCGCCGGTCGGGTCGGTGAACGGATCCGTAAGCCGCTTGCCGTCGGCCTTGGCGTAGGTGAAATACGCGTATTCCTTGAGCGACTCGATATTGACTTGGGCGACCGGCTGCAGCGTCTGCCGCGTGAACGTGCCATTGGTTTTCGGCAAGCCGGTGGTGGCGAACGCCGAGAACATGTCATCGAAGGTCCAGCTATGGCGCACCGCGGAGACCGCGCCGTCCGGTGCGTAGATCAGTTCGCTTCTGATCGTCGCCCAGACGTGCGGATGCGCCAGCGCGGTGTCGCGTGTCGCCCCGGTCGTGGTCAGCGCGGCGACTACGCACAGAGACTCGAGCACGTATCGCAGCCGGAAAAAGTGCATGGCTTGTCTTGGTAAGCGCGGTCGGCGCTCGCGGCCACTGTTTGCGCGAGGTTTTGCTGCGCTGTCCAGAAGGCGCAAACAGTACCCCACCATCCGCGCCGATTGCGTCGGTTTTTCGGCTAGAGAGCGCGCCGCCGCATCGTGGACAATGTCGCCTCTGCCCTATGCCACCCCCTTGCCTCTGTAATGTTATAACATTACAGTTTGCCCGCAGGTAGTCGCAGGTATGTCGCCTCTTTGCCACACCACGTCGTAATCGGTGCCAGCATGGCGCAATTTGCCTCGAAACGTCGTAAACTCGCTGCGGATTAGCATGCGCTGGTTCCGGACCAACGGCAGATTCGGCAGCGGCTTGGCGCTGTTTGCGCTGGCGCTGCAGTTTTGCCTGGCGTTCGGCCATATCCATCCGGACGACATTTACGGCAGTGTCGGGCGGCCGCTGTCGAGCGCGGCCGAGATCGCGTTGCCGACGGCCGACGCCCCGCAGTCGCTCAGCCGCAATTACGCGGCGAACCACACCGACGATTTCTGCGCGATCTGCGAAACCATGATCATGCTCGGCACCTCGGCAACGCCCGAGGCGCCGCAAACGCCGGCGCCGGCTCCGATCGTTCGACCGGCTCGGCATTTTGCCCGCACCACGGCTTTGTCCGTCGCGCCCCGCCGCGCACCCTTCCAGTCCCGCGCTCCGCCCATCGCCTAGTCTTGCGGTCGGTGCCAATTGCGGTGCTGCCGCGCCAAAAGTGCGCGGCAGCCGCAAGGTGCGTGCGAACTCAGTTGCAATAAAAGATTCTTCGCCGCGCCGGCATGACCGCGAAACGGGGGGTTTTGAGTGTGTCTGACAAGCAACGAGACGGATGGGGTCCATGGACGGTCAACTTTATCGCAGGCGTATGGCGCTTCGCGCTTTTCTTCTCGGCGGTTCGGCGCTGCTGGTGCTGAATTATTTCGGTGCGGAAGCGCGCGCCCAGGTGCCGCTTCCCGAGGTCGTGGTCTCCGGCGCCAAGCCGAAGCCGAAACCGGCGCGGCGCCGCGTCGTGGCGCGCCCGGCTCCGCCGGCCGCACCGGTGGCTCCGGCAGCGCCGACGCCGGTCAACGCCGCCGCGGTGAAAAACGACGCGTTCGACGCCGCGCGCAGCAATCTCTACACGACCATCGGCACCACCTCCGATACGCTCAGCCACGCTCTCATTGAGAATCTGCCGCAAGGCACCAACGCGCCGGTCGAGAAGACCCTGCTGCAGACGCCCGGCGTATCGCAGGATTCCGCTTCCAGCGGTTTGCTGCACGTGCGCAACGACCACGCCAACGTGCAATTCCGCATCAACGGGGTGATGCTGCCGGACGGCCTCACCGGCTTCGGTAGCATCTTGGATCCCAGCCTGATCGGCAACATTTCGCTGATCACCGGCGCGTTGCCGGCCGAATATGGCCTGCGCACCGTGGGCTTGGTCGACATCACCACGCGCGCGGACATTTTCAACAATTCCGGCAGCGTCAGCCTCTACGGCGGCAGTCAAGCGCAGATTCAGCCGAGCTTCGAATACGGCGGCACCATCCCGAACCCGTGCACGACGGCGCCCATCCTCACTAAAGCGGCGACGGGCGCGGCGGCCGATTGCCTGCCCGGCATCCAATATTTTGTCACCGGTCGTTACCTGCAGACCGACGAAGGCATCGAGAACCCGCTGCCGTCCTACAGCCCGATCCACGACCACTCGCAGCAGGAGAAGGGCTTCGGCTACATGTCGATGTTTCTCGACCCGGTCACACGCTTGACCATGATGGCGGGAACGTCGACCAGCTGGTTCCAGATACCCAACGTGATCGGCGCGCCGCTGGCGCCGGAATTTCCCAACGCCACTTTCGATTCGTCCAAGCTGAACGAGAACCAGTACGAGGACACCCAGTTCGGGGTGCTGGCGCTGCAGCGCTCGGTCAACGGCTTCGACGGGCAATTGTCGTACTTCACCCGCTATGACACTCTGCACTTCGTGCCGGACCCGGTCGGCGACCTGTTGTTGAACGGCATCGCCTCGGACATCACCCGCCGCTCCTTCACCAACGGCTTGCAGGGCGACTTCTCTTACATCATCAACGACGCGCATACGCTGCGCACCGGTTTCTTCCTCAGTGCCGAACAGAGTTTCGTCGGCAATACGTCCATCGTCGTGCCCTGCATGGCCTGCGATGGCACCGACACCGGGGCGCCTGAAACCATCACCGACAATGTCAGCAAGCTCGGCTGGCTCGCCGGCGTCTATGTGCAGGACGAGTGGCGCCTGACGCGCAATTTCACCATCAATGCCGGGCTGCGCTTCGATCAGATGTGGCAATACGTCGATGCTAATCAATTGAGCCCGCGCCTCAGCTTCACCTGGAAGCCGTTCGAATACACCACATTCCATGGCGGCTACGCGCGCCAATTCACGCCGCCGGTGCTGGTCGAGGCGGCGCCGGTCAACTTCGCCGCGTTCAACGGCACGTCGGGGGCGGTGACCAATCCGTTAGGCAATCCCGTGCTGCCGGAGCGCTCGAATTATTTCGATGTTGGTGTTCTTCAAAATATTCCGTTCGGATGCAGCAATCCGGCGGCCAAGGACTGCACTGATCTCGATCTGGGGGTTGATGCCTACTACAAGCAGGCGACCGACCTTATCGACAACGGGCAATTCGGCCAGGCGCTGGTGCTGAGCGCATTCAATTATGCCCAGGGCATCGTCGAGGGCGTGGAATTCAGCGCGAAATTCCACAGCGGCAATCTCCAGGCCTATGCCAACCTCGCGCTCGGCTTCGAGAAGGCGACCAACCCGATATCGAACCAGTTTCTGTTCGACAATGCGACGCCCCTTCCCGATCTCGGCGGCCTGACCGAGTATCAGTATCTGCAGACGCACTGGATCTTTACCGATCACACCCAGATCGCGACCGGCTCGGCAGGCGCCAGCTACACGTTCTGCGACGGTCCGGTCAGCGCGGCAGCATTCTTTGATACGTGGTGCGGCACCCGGCTCAGCGCAGACATGATCTACGGCACCGGTCTCCGCGACGACGATGCCAATATCGGTACCGTGCCGTCCTACACGCAGGTCAATGTCGGTGTTGCGCGCGAATTCCTGCTGCCCCACGATCCGAACCCGGTGACGGTGCGATTTGACGTGGTCAACCTGTTCGACACCGTCTATCTGATCCGCGACGGCAGCGGCATCGGCGTGTTCGCCGCCCAGTACGGGCCGCGCCGCGGCTTCTTTGCCGGCGTATCGAAGAAGTTCGGCGATCCGCCGGTCGTGTCGGCTGCTTATGTTCCGCCAAGCCCACGGCCGATCTACAAAGCGCCTCCAGGCGTTCATGATTGGACGGGCGTCTATATCGGCGGCAATTTTGGCGGTGCTTGGAGCCCGCTGAGCGCGCAAAATTTTTCAGATACGCTTGGCAGCAGCTTCACCGCGGCAACCAACCTTCAGTTCTTGGGCGGCGGCCAAGTCGGCGTCAACTATCAGTTCGCGGATCGCTTCGTCGTCGGCGCCGAGGCCATGGTCGACTGGCTTCCCGGCACCCAACTCTCCCCGATTACCGCAACCGATCCTACCGGGACGGATGCCGCCACTATTCCGAACGTGAGCGCACGTTGGGTGGCGACTGCTACCGGCCGGCTCGGCTATGCGTGGAATAGTGTCCTGTTTTACGGCAAGGGCGGCGGCGCGTGGGTTGGCACGAACAGCCCGACCATTTCGGTCGATGGAGTGCCGGCGAGTTTCTCCAGCGTCAGCAACCCCAATGGTTTCGGTTACACTGCCGGACTTGGCGTCGAGTGGGCTTTCGCTCCCGACTGGTCGTTGCGGTTCGAGTACGACTACATCGGGTTGCCCAACCAAACCTATACGGTAGCGGCAGCGACACCCACTTTCGGCGGCGACATGATCGACTTCCACGAACGCAGCCTTTCATTCGCAACCGCCGCGATCAACTATAAACTGGGTGGCCAGTGAGGATAGGCGCCGATTATCAATTCGGCAGAATCGTGGTCGGCGGCGGCGAGGCGGATTTCGACGCCGCTTGCGCCTCGCAAGCGATTGCAATGGGCACCGCCTGGGGCACCGAGCAGATTCCCTGGCTCGGCACGTTGCGGGCGCGGCTTGGCGTCGCGTTCGATCGCTTCTTGGTCTACGGCACCGCAGGCGGCGCCGGTGCCGAAGTGTGGTCGAACGCCAACGTGACGGGTATCGGCTCCGTCCAGACGCGGCAGACGTTCGGCAGCTGGACGGCGGGCGGAGACCTCGAATACGCCGTCACCAACAACCTGAGCGCCCGCGTCGAATACCTCTATTTTGCCGGCGGCGGAGACATGACGCTCGCTTCTGTCGGGCCGCCGATCGTCAATGTCGGCGGCCGCGTCCAGGAGAATCTGGTGCGCGCCGGGCTGAACCTGCGCTTGCCGATTCCCCATTAGGAGTTACAATGCCCGCCGCTCTTTCCCGATCGCCGGAATTTCAGGCGTGGCATTGTGTCTCGCAGCCGCGGCGAACGAGCGCCGCGGCGCTATTGCTCGAGCGGACGAGCTTCGAATCGCAAAACCACGGCGGCCTAAAACGGATTTCAGTTTGTAATTATTGTAACTATCATTTCTTCCGACAAACACGATCGTCGTTGAGCAGCCCCCCTTCCGATGCTACGAAGTATTTGATCGTAAACGCAGTTTTTCATTGTTCTAAAGACAAAGTAAGGGGCGCCGCGTTGCCAAACTGTCATCAACGGTGCCGGTCAGGCCGTCTTTCGCTCAACTGCTCCTTGGCGATTTTCGCAGGCGCCACTTGCCTTGCCGCCGCGCCGCGCGCGTTCGCGCAGACGCCGGCGAATCCGCCATCCGTGACGATGCCGGAAATCGTCGTCGCGGCGCCCAAACTGAAACCGAAGCCGAAACGCACCGCACGGCGGCCCGCGCCAGCGGCAGCTCCGGCCAACGTTGCGAGCACCGGTCCGGCGCCGGCGCAAACAGCGCCCGCCGGCACGGGCGGCACACAGACCGGGCTGCAGCAAGTTCCGGGTTTGGCCAAGACCGGCACGCCGCTTGCGGATCTGCCGCAGAGCGTGGTGGTGGTGCCGCGCAGCGAAGTCGTCGAGCAGGGCGGCACTACGCTGAACGACGCGATTCACGACGTCAGCGGCATCAATATCGGCGGTTCGTCGAGCTACGGCTTCTTCGATCGCTACACCATCCGCGGGCTCGATGCCCGCATCTACAGCGACGGCATTCCGGACGGTGACCAGTTCAACGGTTTTCCGCACTCGCTCAACGGCGTGCAAAGCATCGAGGTCCTCAAGGGGCCCGGCTCGTCCTTGTTCGGCAGCACCACGCCCGGCGGCAGCATCAATGTCGTCCACTTCCTGCCGTCGCCAATTCCGGGCTATGGCATCAGCGAGCAGCTCGGCTCGTTCGGCGCCACGACCACCAGCCTCTACGCCACCGGGCCGGCTACCCTCCCCGGCTGGGCCTACCGCATCGACGGCCTGGTGCAGCACGCCGACGGCTTTCGCGACCTCAAAAGCGCCGATTACGAAATCCGCCCGGTGCTGAGTTGGAACCACGACAACCACGTCACCACGTTTGCCCTCGACCTGCGCCACATCGAGCGCACGCCGGACAGCTACGGCATTCTCTATTTCAATGGCAAAACCAACGCCGGCATTCCGCTGGCAGTACCGGACACGTCGAAATATTCGACGCCGTTCAATCAGGGCAACCAAGACTTCGAGCGCGCCACGGCGACCGATTCCTGGTGGGTGGCGGATTATCTCACGGTCAACAACCGCCTGTCGTTCACGCACCGCGACGTCGACATCCTGCGCAATTCAGGCGGCGGCACCATCACCAACGTCGGCGACGTGTTTGAGGAAGGGGCCGCCGGCTGCCCGTCCCCGACCGCGACTGGATGTCGGCAGCTGCGGGAGCAGACCGACCACGACAACGATTTCATCTATCAATTCGAGCCGGTCTGGAAATTCCACACCGGCCCGGTCGGCCACACGCTTTTGACCGGCGCGCAGGTCGAATGGCAGAGCATCGACGACAACCGCGCCACCGCTGACCTGCCGAACATCAGCAACATCTTCGCGCCGGTCATTCCCGAAACCTCGACCGCCGGGCTCAACTTTATGCGGACGGCGGCGCTGCCCGGCATGATCGACGACCTGAGCGCGCTGTATCTCTCTGCCTACGCGACCGACCAGATCGACGTCACCGATCAATGGAAGGTGCGCCTCGGGATTCGCCAGGAACACTGGTACGAGCAGTTGACGCCGCTCGCCTATGTGGCGCAATCCGCCACCAATAATAATCCCGGCCGGTTCGAAATGAACGGCACACCGCTCGAACCCGGGGTGGTTGATACCGAAATCGATAACCCCACCAGCTGGAGCGTCGGCACGCTGTATAAAATCCTTCCCGGCGTGGCGCCGTTCGCCGGCATCTCCAAGAGCTACCTGACCAACTTCAACTCGGAGACGACGCAGAACGGCGTGTTTGCCCCGGAATCGGGCCTCGAATACGAAGCCGGCATCAAATTCTCGACGCCGGACGGACGCTTCGTCTTCACGCCAGCCGTTTTTGCGATCTACCGTACCAACGTGTTTACCGAAAACACGGCGACCAACACCATTTCGTTTAATGCGCAAAACTCGCGCGGCATCGATGCCGACCTGCAGGTCACAGTCACGCCGCAATGGAAGATCATCGCCAATGCCATCGCGCAAAACGCGGTGCTGACCGCGGTGCCGGGGACGCCTTCACAGGTCGGCAATTGGCCGGTCGGCGTTCCGCGATATATCTTCAATGTCTGGACGACCTACGACTTTGCCATCAACGGAATTCACGGTTTCCGCGTTGGCGGCGGCCTGTCGTATAACAGCCTGACCTACGCCAATAGCGGCAATACATCGTGGGTTCCGCCCTCGACGGTGATCGACGCCATGTTCGGCTATTACCAGCCCCATTGGGACGCGCAAATCGGAATCAAGAATATCGGCAACGTGACCTATTACACCTTCGCGGAAAGCGTCGGCGGCTATGTCGGCGACCCGCGCACCTACTACGTGAAGGCCACTTGGCACTATTGAGCGCCGGCGGACAACGAAAAAACAGGAAGTGATGACAATGCGAACTGATTGGCAGCGCCCCGGTCTAGGCGGCACCCGCGCGGTTTGGCGCTGCCGCCACTTACCGGCGCTGGCGCTCTGTGCCGCCGTGCTGCTCGCTGCGGCTCCCCTGGTGCATGCGCAAGGGATATCCGCGCCGGCGCCGCAGGCGACGCAGCCCTCTCCCGCCGCCGCGCCGGCGCAAGCGCAGGCGGCGCCAGCAGCCGTCCCGCCGCCGGCCGCCACGCCCAATGTCGCCGCACCTTCGCCGCAGCAGCCTGCCGCCCATGCGGCTGTGCCTCAGCCCGACGGCAATGCGGCGGCGTCACAGCCCGCCGGCAGCGCGGCCGCGCCAAATGACGCCGCCGGATCGGCTGCGAATCCGCCGCCTGCACCGGCGCCGGGCCAGCCGGCGATTGGCGGCGAATTGCTGCCGCATCGGCTGTCGCTGGTCGGCATGTATCTCGACGCCGATGTGGTGGTAAAGGCGGTGATGATCGGGCTGGCCTTAGCCTCGCTCATCACCTGGACGGCGTTTTTAGCCAAGACGCTGGAACTGCGCCGGGCGCGCCGCGCGGTGCGGGCGGGTCTACGCGCGCTCGCCAAGGTCACGACCTTGGCCGAAGCGCATAACGCGTTGCGCGGCGGTGCCGACCCAGTGGCGCAGGCGCTGCAGGCCGCCGGCGATGAAGTGCGGCTGTCGGCGCGCGGCGCCAGCGAGGGTTTGAAGGAGCGCATCGCCTTGCAGCTCGAGCGCCTCGAAATGGCCGCCGGCCGCAAAATCTCGCGCGGCACCGGCGTGCTCGCCACCATCGGCTCGACCGCACCGTTCGTCGGCCTGTTCGGCACGGTGTGGGGCATCATGAACAGCTTCATCGGCATCTCCAACGCCAACACCACGAACCTCGCGGTGGTGGCGCCGGGCATCGCGCAAGCGCTGCTCGCCACCGCCATGGGTCTGATCGCCGCTATTCCTGCGGTGATGATCTACAACATACTGGCGCGGCAGACGGCGAATTACCGGGCATTGATCGGCGACGCCTCGGCGCAGGTGCTGCGGCTCGTCAGCCGCGACCTCGACCGCGCCCGCCTGCCGCTCGCCCACGCCGCCGAGTAAAAAACCGGAGCGTCGCCATGGCCATTCGTCTCGATCACGGCGAGGACGAGCTCACCGAGGTCCACGACATCAACGTCACGCCGTTCATCGACGTGATGCTGGTGCTGTTGATCATCTTCATGGTGGCGGCACCGCTCGCCACCGTCGATATCGCTGTCGACCTGCCGCGCTCCGGCGCGCTGCCGCAGCCGCATCCGCAAAAGCCGATCGACGTCACGCTCAAGGCCGACCGCACGCTCACCATCGACGATGCCGACACCACGCTGTCGGCGCTGCCGGCGCGGCTCGACGACATAAGCGGCGGCAACAAGGACCGGCACGTGCGGCTGAGCGTCGACCGCGCGGTGCCGTACGGCGATTTTTACCAGCTGATCGAGACGGTGCGCCAAGCCGGCTATCTGAAATTCAATCTGCTCGGCCTGGAGCGACGGGAAGCGCAATGACGGCACGGGCCGCGAGCTGGTTTGAGCCTTTGTGGTTCGGCGACGAGACGCCGCGCGATTTTGTGCGCTGGGCGTTCGCCGGCGCACTCGTCGCTGCGGTGCATGTCGCGCTGCTCGCTGGCTATCTGTTCTGGCGCCCGGCGGATCAAACCATCGGCGACAATACCGAAGAGATCAGCATCGAGCTCGATCCGATCGACTCGACTGCCGACGCCAAGCTCAACCTCGCGCCGGCACCCGAAGAGATGATCGAACAAAAGGCGACGCCCCCCAAGCCCGACAAACCGATCGAGCAGCCGAAAGTTGCGCCGCCGCCCGACCCGGACGTCGACACCGCCGACATCGCGCCGCCCGAAGTCAAGCCGCCGGAGAAGGTCGAGGAGCCAAAGCCGCCGGCGCCGGTGACCGCAGCGCCCACCAAGGGCGGAGCGCCGCAGGTCCCGCGCTCCTGGGAGACGCTGTTGATGCGCCGGCTGCAGCAGTTCAAGCGCTATCCGGACGGCGCCCAGGCGCGCGGCGAACAGGGTGTGGCCCTGTTGTCGTTTTCCGTCGATCGCGACGGCCGCGTGCTCACGCGGAAAATCGTGCACAGTTCCGGCCACGTTGATCTCGACAACGAAGTTTTGGCCATGGTCGAGCGTGCCCAGCCGCTGCCGGCATTTCCGCGCAGCATGACCGGAAACGAACTCAACCTTACCGTGCCGATCCGCTTCTCGTTGCGCTGACCGCTGACCGCGGCCGGCGCGCCTCGCTACCTCAACCGCAGCAATCGCCCATCAGGCCTACGGGCCGACAAAGACCAGCGTGCGATCCTCGATCCGCTGCTCGGGAAGGGATTTTGCGTTCACCTTGAGCCCGAGGTCGCTGATCGACAGCGAAACCGGGTTGGCGCCGGCGATGACGTCGGTTCGCGGCGGCACGTTCTTCCAGACGAGGGCCGCAAGCGCAAGCAACGCGCCGAGCGAAGCGATGCCGATGATCTGTGCCATGGTGACCTCCTGTGTTCGGCTTGCGCGCCTGCACGAAGCGTCACAGCGCGCAACATCGACCGTAAGGATCACCGCAAAGCAGCGTCAGTGCCGCGCGTCACAAGAGCAGCGCACGTCCGGACGCCGTCATTGCGAGGAGCGAAGCGACGAAGCAATCCAGAACGGTGTCGCCGTACTGGATTGCTTCGCTTCGCTCGCAATGACGATGGACTTACGCCGATCGCGAATGTGGAAAGCTATTTCGCGCGCTCGAACGTAATCATGTCGCTCCGCGTGACGGTAACCCATTTGGTGGTCACCGGCGGGCCGCCGCCCGCCATGTGCCAGGCCGCGTAGGCCTCGCGGAACGCGCTCTCCGAGGGCAGACAATCAACCGGATAAATCACGCGATAGCCGCGTTGCGCCGCAGCGGCGCCGGTGCCGAGCCCGACGCCTTGCGCCGAGGTGCCGCACAGGATCACCGTCTTGATGCTGTGATCCTTCAGGCGCTGGTCGAGATCGTCGCCCAAAAATTTGTCGGGCCCGCCCGGCTTCTGCTCGACAACTTCGCCGGCGCGCGGCGCGATGCTCGGATCGATGATTTTGCCGCCGCCCGGCAGCGTGTAGGCGACCAGCATGTCGGCGGCGCGCGCCTTGTCGTGCAGGGCCTTGAGCGTCGGGACTGCCGCCACGCAGCGCGGCCGTTCGCCGCAATTGGTGGTCATGAAATCGAACAGAAAAAGCGCGGTCGATTTTGGGTCGACGCTGACAGCCTTCAGCGTCGGCGCCGGCGGCATCTGGATGGTCGGCCAATCTGCGATGACGTCGGTGGCGCGCGCTGGCACTGCTGCGTAAGTCGCCATGGCCAGCGCCATCGCCGCGACACCCAAGCACGACCGGATTGCAATCGCCGTCATTCGATCCTCCCTGCAACGCGATTTGTGGTGTAAAGAGACACCCGTAGCGAAAATAGCATGCCGGTCCTTTTGCCGATAGCTAGGATGCGGCCGCGTGTTCGGAGGATTTTTTAATGCGCACTAAACCGAGCCTGACCTTGATGGACGTCAAAAAGATGCTTGCCGCCTGCGAGGCCAAGGCGAGCGAACACAAGTGGGCGGTGGCGATTTCGATCGTTGACGACGGTGGCTATCTGCTCGGTTTCGTGCGCATGGACGGCTGCGCCGCCATTTCCGCCGAAGTATCGCTCGGCAAGGCGCGCACATCGGCGATGACCAAGCGGCCGAGCAAGTTCTTCGAGGACCGCGTCAAGGAGCGGCCGGCCTTCGTCAATTTCCCGGCCGGGCTTCTGATCCAGGGCGCGGTGCCGCTCATGCATCAAAACGAATGCGTCGGCGCCATCGGCGTGTCCGGCGTGCAGTCGCACGAGGACGAGCAGGTGGCCCAAGCCGGCGCCGCCGCGCTGGGGTAAACTCCGCCTCATGTCCCCTCCCCCAGCCATCGACGCTCTCACCGCGCTGTGGCGCAGCGCCGAGCTCGACCATGCCGCGTTGCGCGACATCGAATTCACCGGCACCGAGCCGGTGCTGCCGTCGTCGTTCGCCGTCGGCACGGCGGCGCAGGCCACGATAGGCGCGGCGGCGCTTGCCGCTGCCGAGCTGTGGCGACGGCGCGGCGGGCGGCGCCAGCGCGTTGCCGTCGATATGCGTGCCGCCGGAATCGAATTCCGCAGCGAGCGTTATCTGCGCGTCAACGGCAAGGTGCCGGACGAGTATCACGACACGATCGCCGGCCTTTACCGCTGCGGCGACGGCCGCTGGGTGCGACTGCACACCAACCTGCCGCATCATTGCAGCGGCTTGCTTAGGCTCATCGGCTGCGACCACGACCGCGCCGCGGTTGTCCGGACACTCGAAGGCTGGCGTGCCGAGGATTTGGAAGACGCCGCCGCGGCAGCCGGCCTCGTCGTGACCGCCTGCCGCTCGTTCGCCGAATGGGACGCGCATCCGCAAGGGCGCGCGCTTGCGCAATCGCCGGTGTTTTCCATCGAGCGCATCGGCGATGCGCCGGCCGAGCCGCTGCCGGCGGCGGCGCGGCCGTTGTCCGGCATAAAGGTGCTCGACCTCACCCGCATCATCGCCGGACCGGTGTGCGGCCGCACCTTGGCGGCGCACGGCGCCGACGTGCTGCTCGTCACCGCGCAGCATTTGCCGGGAATGCTGCCGCTCATCATCGACAGCGGCCGCGGCAAATTATCGACGTCGCTCGATCTGCGGCAGGCCGACGCCCGCGAAACGCTGGCAACGTTGGCGCGGCAGGCTGACGTTTTCGTGCAAGGCTATCGGCCCGGCGCCATCGCCGCGTTCGGCTTCGGCCCGCAGGACGCGGCGAAGCTGCGGCCCGGCATCGTCTACGTCTCGCTGTGCGCTTATGGCCATGACGGACCCTGGGCAAAGCGGCGCGGTTTCGACTCGTTGGTGCAGACTGCGAGCGGCTTCAATGTCGCCGAAGCCGAAGCGTTCGGCGGCAATGAGCCGCGGGCGCTGCCGGCGCAGGTGCTCGACCACGCCACCGGTTATCTGCTCGCGTTCGGCGCGATGGCGGCGCTCGCCCACCGCGCCGAACAAGGCGGCTCGTGGCATGTGCGCTGCTCGCTGGCGCAGACCGGCACCTGGCTGCGCGGCCTCGGCCGCATCGACGGCGTCAATTGCCCGGACCCGCGCTCTGCCGACGTGCGCGATCTCTTGGAGGAGACGCCGTCCGGCTTCGGCACGCTCACCGCCGTGCGCCACGCCGCCATGCTGTCGGAGACGCCGCCGCACTGGGTACGGCCAGCCGTGCCGCTCGGCACGCACCCGCCGGCCTGGCCGGCATAGCGGGCCGCTCGCTTTACCCGTCCAGCTCCTTGAAATAGCGGTAAATGCCCCATTGGCTGAACGGGATGCGCCGCTTCGAGGCGAGATAGGCCTTGATGCGCGGGCGCGCCGCGACGCGGTCGTGCAGCGCGACCAACAGCGGCACCCGTTTCTCGAAGCGTTTCATGCGCTTCGGAAACGCGTAGCGCAGCCCCTCAACGATCTGAAACATCGACAGGTCGACGTAGCTCAATCGCCGCCCGACCATGAACTTGCCGCCGTTATTCTTTAAAACGCGCTCGAAATAGCCAAAGAATTTCGGCATGCGGTAGCGCCAGAAATCGGCGGTGCGGCGCTTGGCCGCCGGCTTCTGCTCCTCGTAATAGAGCCAGCCGGATACCGGATGATGGGTGTCGTGGATGTGCACGACGAGATCGGTGACGGTGAGCTGCAGTTGATGCGCCCACAGCCGGCCGGCCGCGTCGCGCGGCGCTAGCCCGAGCCGCGGCCCGAGATAGTGCAGAATGAGCGCCGTCTGAGCGACGATGGTGTTGCCGGCCTTGAGAAACGGCGGCGCATAGGGCGGCCGCGGCAAGCGCCGGTCTTCCAGGACTTTCATCATCGCCGGCACGCCGCGCTGACCGGGCCGGCGCGCGACGTCGATGTAATCGGCGCCGGCCTCTTCCAACGCGAGCCGCACGAACTCGCCGCGGCCCTGAATGCTCGGCCAATAATAAAGTTCGTAACGCATGGCCTTAAGAGGCCAGCGCCGCCTTGTACTGTTCGTCGCTGACTGGCTCCATCCAAGTAACGTGCTTGCCGTCGAGCGCCTCCTGCATGGCGACGTGGACCATCAGCATGGTCGGCGCGGCGCCGTGCCAGTGCTTTTCGTTGGGCGGGATCCAGACCACGTCGCCGGCGCGGATCTCGCGCACCGGGCCGCCCCACGTTTGCACCCGACCGATGCCGGAGAGAACGCACAGCGTCTGGCCGAGCGGATGGGTGTGCCAGTGGGTGCGCGCGCCCGGCTCGAAGCGCACGATGCCTGAGCGCAGCCGCGCCGGCGCCGGCGCTTCGATGATCGGGTCCTGCCAGACCACGCCGGTGAACGAATCGGCCGGTCCACGGCGCGACGGTTTTGAGCCGCAAGGCTGAATGTCCATATCGCTTTCCTCCTAATTCCTTCACAATGACGGTCGTACCCGGCAGCCGAGCCGACACGGACCCGCGGCGAGCTGGCCGCCGTGGTAAGATAAACGAAATTCGACCGCGGTACCTTGCCAATCAGCGGCGGGTCGCTGGCATCGAGATGGGCGGCCGGGCGAACGCAGTAGGGTTAAGTCAGCGAGCGAGTGTGGCCATGCGATCAGTATCGAGTGCCGCGCCGATGGCCGCATCTAGAGGCCTGCGGCTCTTATTGCTGGCCGGCTTTGCGCTCGCGCTCGGCGCCTGCAGCAAATGCGATATTCCGGATTTGGGCCGCTGGGGTCCGCCATCGCCGCACGTTTGCCACGACGGTCCGCCGCCGCAGTAGCACGCCAGGATAATCTCTATCGCTTGTGGGGCTTGCGCCCTTGTCTGACGTTCGGCGTGCTTCCGTTGCGCGGCGGCGGCGGCGTTTTGTGGTCGGCGGGCGGAGCCATGGCATCCAGGCCAGCGTGCACGTCGTCGCGTGACCGCAGATACGGATCGGCCAATTGCCGCGGCGACAGGCCGGCGACGCCGACCAGATCCGCGCGATGCCAGCGGCTCCAGATCAGCCGGCAGAGCATCAACAAGAGTGCGAGCTGAAACAATAGGCCCAGATAGGACGGCACGCCGCCAAGCTCCCCGAACAGGCCGCGGCCGAACAATAAGCCGAGCAGACCCGAGCCCAAAAAACCCGCAGCAAATCCGCCAAGCAGGCCGCCGCGATGAAACAAATCGCTCAACGAGCCACCTGATGGCGGCACTTGCACCAAGCTCACCGTACCGCGCGTCCAGTCGCCGTCGGCAGCCACGACGCCGGCGCGTACAAACGCGGCCGGCGCGTCGACGTTCAAACCGCCGACCACGCGCGCATCGGCCTCATCGGCGCCCACCAGGAGCGCCGCGGCGAGCGCAACGAGTCTCGCGACCGATTGCATCCAGCGCAGCGACGTCACAGCTATCTCTCGCCTCCCCGCTTGCGCCGGCATGCGGCGCCACGCACCCCCAAAAGTACCCGCAGCTGCCGCTCGCACGATGGCGCCGCATCACCCCGTTTACGCAAAGTTTATATCGCCCTGCGTCCGCATATTATTGAGCCGGGAGCTGTGTCGAACGCATGTCGCAAAGCGACGCGCGCGCGTCTGTCGCACCGCGCGCTTTGGAGGAGAACGAATTTCTATGTTTTGTCGCAGCGATAGCGCGCGCCATTCTTGGCGCTAGGCCGCCATCGTCTCCTTCACTTTCTCAACCAGCTGCTTGAGCGTGAAGGGCTTCGCCAGGAAATCAAATTGCTGGCCATCGGCCGGCAAATGCTTCTGGAATGCGTCCTCGGCGTAACCGGACACGAAAATGATTTTCAAGCCGGGATTGCGTTTGCGCAATTCGCGCAGCAGGGTCGGGCCGTCCATCTCCGGCATGACGACGTCGGAGACGACGAGATCGATCTTGCCGTCGGTTCTTTCCAAGACCGCGATCGCTTCGACGCCGTTGCCCGCCTGCAGCACGGTGTAGCCGCGCGAAGTCAGGCCGCGGGCATTGAGCGCACGCAAGCCCTCCTCGTCCTCGACCAACAGGATGGTACCCTGGCCGGTGAGGTCGGCGGTAGCGACGCGGCGCACGCGTTCGGCGGCGTCGAGCACGCCGGCAAAAGCGGGCACGTCGGCTGGCGCCGGCGGCGCTGCGATCTCATGGGCGCCCGGCACGTGACGCGGCAAGAAGATGCGGAACGTCGTGCCCTTGCCTTCCGCCGTGTCGAAATAGACGAAGCCGCCGGTCTGCTTGATAATGCCGTACACCGTGGAGAGACCGAGCCCGGTGCCCTTGCCGACTTCCTTGGTGGTGAAGAACGGCACGAAAATCTTGTCATGCAGCGCTTCCGGAATACCGCTGCCAGTATCGGCGACTTCGACCAGCACGTAATCGGCTGCCGGCATGCCCTTGGCGCGGTAGCGCGCGCAATCGGCCGCCGAGACGTTCATGCTGCGCAGCTCGAGCTGGCCGCCGTCCGGCATGGCGTCGCGGGCGTTGACTGCAAGATTGGTGATCACCTGCTCGAACTGCAACAGGTCGGCCTTGACCGGCCACAGATCGCGGCCGTGCACCACCTTGAGCGTGATCTTCTCGCCGATCAGCCGGCGCAGCACCACGGTGAGGTCGCCGAGCACCTCGCGCAGATCGAGCACCTGCGGGCGCAGCGTCTGCTTGCGTGAGAACGCCACCAAGTGCCGGACCAGGCTCGCCGCGCGATTGGCGCTCTGCCGGATCTCCATGATGTCATTGAACGAGGGATCGGTGGGCTTGTGGGCGTTGAGCAGAAAGTCGTTGGCCAGAAGGATGGCATTGAGCATGTTGTTGAAGTCATGCGCCATGCCGCCGGCGAGCTGGCCGATCGAGTCCATCTTCTGCTGCTGGATCAGCCTATTCTCCAGCGCGCGCTGCTCGGTCGTTTCGAGCGCGTAGACAATAGCAGCTTCCTGGTCGCGCTCCTGCTCGGCAATGGCAGTGACATAGAAGCGGCCGAAACGCTCGCCGTCGCCGGCCAACAGCGCATCGACCGGTGCGATGTCGCCTTTGCCCTGCGCCGCCTGGCCGATCGCCGCTTCCAGCGCCGGCCAGTCGCGTTCGGCGACGATGGCGCGGATCGAACGCTCCTTGCCGCCGACGATGAGGCCCTGAAACAGCCGCGCGAACAGCGCGTTGGTGCGCACGATGCCGCCGTCGCGATCGATGGTGGCGATCGCCATCGGCGTGTGATGAAAGAAGCGCATGAAGCGCACTTGCGCGGCGCGCTGCGGATCGCTGCCGTCGTCGCGCGCGCGGTTGAGCACGAGCGTGCGCGAGGCGCCCGGCGCGCCGTCGGCGCCGAACGCCACCTTATGCAGCAGCCGCGCCGGCAGCGGCCGTCCGGAGCGGGTTTTCAGATCGAGATCGAGCACCTCGGTCTTGACCTCGCCAGGCGCGGCATGAAGCGTCGTCAGGAGCGCGGCGCCATCGCCGGAGACGAGATCGGCGAGCTTGAGCCCACCCGAGCCGACCGACGCCAAATCCTGCTCCAGCCAATTGGCGAGCGTGGCGTTGAGATAGACGATGGCACCCGATGCATCGGCCGAGAAGAAGCCGGCCGGCGCGTGGTCGAGATAGTCGATGGCGTGCTGCAATTCCTGAAACACGTTTTCCTGGCGCTCGCGATCGCGCGTCACGTCGGTGAGCGACCACACCGTGAGCCCGCCGCCGCGTCGGCCGCCGAGCGGCCGGATTTTCAGGCGCAGCCAGCGCGCCGACCGGCCCTGCGACGGACCGACCCGCACCTCTTCCTGCAGGCGCTTGCCTTCGCGGGCCGCCTTGAGCAGGCGGAAGATCGCTTCCGAGGCATCGGCGTCACCGATGAACACGCGCTCGACCGGCCGGGCATCCTGCGGCCCGGACGCGCCGATCAGGTCGAGATAGGCGGCATTGGCGTAGATGACGCGGCCGTCGCCGTCGGTCACCACCACGCCGTCGAACGCGCCGTCGACGATCGCCTTGATCAGCGGGTTGCCGGCTTGCGGCGAGGCGAGCCGCAGGATGCCGCTCGCCAGGGCAAACAGGCTCAACACGCCGACGGTGGCGAGCGCGGCGAGGAATATAAGGATATACGGTTCGGAATTCGCGCGGCCGAGCAGCACGATGCCGGTCGCGGCCCCGATCAGGCAGCAGGCGACCAGCAGCACATGGGCGACGCTGCCGCCGCGCCCAGCTGCGGCGCTGCGGTCGATTGCCGCCCGCGTCGGCAGCCCCGGCAGTGCATCATCGGGCAGCGCGCCAAAGCCGGCCATGCCGCTTGCCTCCCCGCTCATGGGGCGCATTCACTGCCTGCTGCGGCTGAATCGCGCAAGGGGCTCTTGTTGTTCCTCCCCTCAATTGTGCCCGGCTACGGTGCGGCGGAGCCGCATGACGTAGCCGATGATTTCCGCCACCGCCCGGTAATGTTCCTGCGGAATCTCCTGGTCGATCTCGACGGCTGCGTGCAACGCGCGAGCGAGCGGCGGGTTTTCGATCACTGGAATGTCGTGCGCCTCGGCGATCTCGCGAATGCGCCGCGCCAACAGATCGGCGCCCTTGGCGACGCAGACCGGCGCGTTCATGCCGCGCTCGTATTTCAGCGCGACGGCGAAGTGAATAGGGTTGGTAATGACGACCGAGGCCTTCGGCACGGCGGCGGCGATGCGCTTGCGCATGCGGGTGTGGCGCAACTGCCGCAGCTTGCCCTTGACGGCAGGGTCGCCCTCGGTCTGGCGGAACTCCTCCTTCAGTTCCCGCACCGACATTTTTTGCCGCTCGTACCATTGCCGGTACTGAAACAGGTAATCGGCCGCGGCGACGATGAAGAGGATCGCCACCACGGTGCCGAGCATCTGCAGCGCCAGCGCCCGGGTGAACGGCAGAAGCGTCGCCGGATCGCTGCCGACCAGCCCGGCGAGGATTTGGCGCTGCGGCCACAACAGCGCGCCGATCGCCCCGCCGATAACGATCAGCTTGGCGAGCCCTTTGGCGAAATTGGCCAGCGCCTGCTTGGAGAACAATCGCGTCGCGCCGCTCGCCGGCGAAATTCGCGACAGTTGCGGCCGGATCGGCTCGACCGACATGACGATGCGGTGCTGAATGGCGCTGCCGGCAAGCGCGGCGATCGCCAGCACCACCAGCGGTACCGCGACGGCGGCGAGCACGTTGCGCCCGAGCGTATGCACGAGAACAAGCAGCGCCCAGCCGTCGGTTGGAATCTGCCAGGCATTGGCGAGCAGTCCGCGCAGGCTCGTCTGCAGACTGGCGGCGGTCGGGCCGGCGAACACCATGAGCGCCAAGGCGCCACCGGCAATCATGAACCAGGTGTTGACCTCGGCGCTCTTGACCACGTCGCCGCGCTTGATCGCCTCCTCGAGGCGCTTGGGGGTCGGGTCTTCGCTATGTTCGGTGTCGTCGCGTTCGTCGGCCATGGTACTCTATTGGCGCTTTTTATCGGCGCTGCATCAGGCGTGCGGCGCCAGCGCGTGCAGCACGCCGCCCACATAGCCGAGAAAGGAGCCCATCATCGCGCCGAGACCGAGCAGCAGGAACAACAGCCCGATCAGGATCGACAACGGCAACGCGACGAAGAACACCTGCATCTGCGGCATCAGCCGCGACAACACGCCGAGCCCGATGTTGAACAACAGGCCGAAGGCGAGAAACGGCGCCGAGAGCTGGATGCCGACCCGGAACGCGCCGGCCACGGTCCTGGTGACGAGCGCAGCAACATCGCCGGTGCCCGGCACTTCGCCCGGCGTGAAGACGTTGTAGCTGTCATTGAGCGCGGCGATGACGAGGTAGTGCATGTTGGTGGCGAAGATCAGCGTGAGCCCGAGCATGGTCAAAAAATTGCCGACGATCGCCTGCTGCTCGCCGCCCTGGGTCGGATCGACCGCGGTGACGAAGCCGAGCCCGAGTTGCTGCGCGATCACCGAGCCGGCGACGTCGAGCGCCGAGATGGTTAGCCGCGCAGTGAGCCCGAGCACGGCCCCGACCAAAATCTCCTCGACCAGCATGACGATAGCGGGCCCGAGCGCGGCCGGATCGATGTGGTAGGCCGCGCGATGCAGCGGCAGCACGACCGCGGCGAGAACGAGCGCCATGGTGAGCCGGATGCGCGCCGAAAGGTTCTGCTCGCCCAGCCCCGGCAGCAACATCAGCATCGTGCCGATGCGGGCAAACACCAGCATGAAGGCGGCGGCTAGCGCAGGCAGGAAGGAGATGTCGATCCGCACGGCGGCGGCCCCTCTAGAAAGTGATCGGATCGGACGACATCGTCGGCGTCATTGCGAGGAGCCCCGAAGGGGCGACGAAGCAATCCAGAGTCGGCGCACCCGCCTTCTGGATTGCTTCGCTGGGCTCGCAATGACGATTTTGCACGGAACCGCTCAGCCGCTGGTGATGTGCGCGGTAATGCGCAAAAAATTGCTGTGCAGCACGTCGGCCATGAACGGCAGCGCGATCAACAGCGCGACGAAGATCGCCAGGATTTTCGGAATGAAGACCAGCGTCGTTTCCTGGATTTGCGTCAGCGCCTGGAGTAGCGAAATGGCGACGCCGACGATGAGCCCAACTAGCATCAGCGGCGCCGCGACAATCAAGAGCGTCACGATAGCGTCGCGCGCCACATCCAGCACTTCCGGTCCGGTCATTGTCTCCCCGTCTCCTCTGCCTTATCCTGAGAAAAATCGTCGTCAGATCGGCATCTTCAAAATGTCCTCGTAGGCCGCGATCACCTTGTCGCGCACCGCGACCAGCGTGCTGATCGCGGTTTCCGATTCGGCCACTGCGGTGACGACGTCGACCATGTTGGCCTTACCCATGGCCGCGGCCTGGGTCTGCTGATCGGCATGAGCGCCGGCCTGCGACACTGCCGAGACCACGTCCTTGAGAATGTTGCTGAAGCTCGGCTCGTCGGCTGAAGGCGAGCCGGCGATAGCGCGCGCCGGATTGCCGGCCTCCGCGCCAAGGCGGCCGAGCGCCGCATAGGCATTGGCCGCGGCGGCGGGGTTGATCGGCATGGCTTACCTCCAAACGTTCGCTTGCGGCCGGCGTGCGGTTGTCGCTCAGCTCTTGAGAATGTCGATGGTGCGCTGGAGCATGCGGCGCGTCGCGGTGATGACGTTGAGATTCGATTCGTAGGAGCGCTGCGCGTCGCGCAGGTCGGTGAGTTCGACCAGCGTGTTGACGTTCGGGTATTTGACGTCGCCGTTGGCGTCGGCTGCGGGGTTGCCGGGCTCATGCTTGACGCGGAAATCGGAATTGTCGGTCTGCACCGCACCGAGCTTGACCACGTTCACGCCGAGCGCGCTGTCGAGCGCAGAGCTGAAGGTCACGATGCGGCGGCGGTACGGATCGCCGCCCGGCGTCTGCGCCGTCGAATCGGCATTGGCGATATTCTCGGTGATGATGCGCATGCGGCCGAGCTGGGCGTGCAGGCCGGACGCGGCGACGGTGAGCGTCTTGATGAAATCCATGGCTGCCATGGTTCACTTCCTCCGAGCCGACGACGTGAGAACGCCGACAATCCGCGCGCTACTTGTCGACGGCGGTTTTGATCAGCGCCAGGCTGCGCGTATAGAGATCGGCGACGGCGTCGAAATCCATCTGGTTGGACGCCACGCGCATCATCTCGTCCTCGTGATTGACGGCATTGCCGCCCGGCCGCACCTCGTATTTGAGCGTGCGGTCTGCGGCAAAATGGGAGCTGCCCCCATCGCCGCCGAAATGATCGGGTTCGGTACGCGCGAGCGTCAGCGCGCCAGGAGACGCACCAGGGGACGCCAGCGCCTGCTCGAAGTTCGGCGGCGCCAGATCGCGCGGCCGGTAATTGGGCGTATCGGCGTTGGCGACATTTTCGGCCAGCACCTGCTGGCGCTCCTGGTGCCACTCCATGCGCGTGCGCAGCATGGACAGGATCGGAAGGTCGGTGATCGGCATCGGTTCCGTCTCGTAAAAGGCCGGCCGGACGGGCCAGCCGACTGGGCAGACTTTGCCGATTATATGGTTAATGGCGGGTTAAACCGCGGTTCCATGGGGTTTTGCCATTAATCCGCCGTTTACCATGCGAATGCTTGAGCCATCGCGAATACGGGCAAATCCGCCCCAAAACTTTAATTCTTTGTTAGTATTCGCGACGGCAAATGTTACCGGCGTCGTTAACCATTGATGTTTGCGATGGCGCGCCGGAGTTGAGGGGACGAGGGACTCATGGGCTTCTTCAGCGGCATGCCCTTACCGGTGCAATTTTTTCTCGCCTTCATCATCGTGTTCGGCCTGCTCGGCGCGCTGTTGTGGGCGATCAAGCGCTTCGGCGCCGGCAGGCTCGGCGGCGGCGGGCTGCGCGGCCGGCAGCCCCGGCTGGCAGTGATCGACTACGCCAGCGTCGACGGACGGCGGCGGCTCATTCTGGTACGCCGCGACAATGTCGAGCATTTGGTGATGATCGGCGGCCCGGTCGACGTTGTGGTCGAAGCCAATATCGTGCGCGCCGCGCCGGCGGCGCGCGACATTGCGGTGCCGCGCCAGCCGGCCATCGAGTCGGCGCAGCGCGCGATTCCTTTGCCGGACAACACGGCGAACGGCGCGTGGCCGCTGCAGCCCGAGCCGGCTGTTGCAAGCGCACCGGCGCGCATGCCGCGTGGCGAGCATGCAACCGAAGAGTCGTGGCCGCTGCAGCCGCAGGCCGAAGCTCGTCCGCGCCCACCGCGCGACACGCTGGCCGCGCTCGCCGACGAACTCTCGCCGCGGCCAACGCCGCCGCCACCGCCACCGCCGCGCAATCGCCCACAGCCGAGCGCGCGCCCGCAGGCCGTCGAGCCGCGGCCAGAGCCGAGGCAAGAGGCACGACAAGAGACGAGGCTCGAACCGCGCATGCCGGCCCCACCGCCGGCCCCCGCCGAATCCGCCCCGTCGATCGATCAAAGCCTGGCCGATATGGCGCACAAGCTCGAAGCGGCCTTGCGCAAGCCGAAAGCCGATCGTGCCGAACCGAGCGCTGCCGCCGCAGCATCGCCCAACACAGACGCCCCGTCTGCCGCCGCGCCCGCCCCGGCCGGCGCTCCGGCGCGCAACCGTCCCACCGACACCAAGCCGGCGCGCACCGAAGCCAAGCCGCAACCAAATCCCGGCAAGACACTTTACGACAGTCTCGAGCAGGAGATGGCAAGCCTGCTCGGCCGCTCCACGGCAAAGAACTAAAGAACAAACGCAACAACACGGCTGATGCACATTAACTGATGCAAATCTCTTGGGGCCGCCGCGTCCGCCTCACGACGGTAGCGGCCTCAGTAGCGGCACTTCTGTTTTCGGCGACGCCGCTCGCCGCGCAGGACATCAGCATCAATCTCGGCCAGGGCGCCAGCGGCGGCGGTCTCAACGAGCGCCTCGTTCAGCTGATCGCGGTGTTGACGGTACTGTCGCTGGCGCCGTCGATCCTGGTGATGATGACATCGTTCACCCGAATCGTGGTGGTGTTGTCGCTGCTGCGCACCGCGCTCGGCACCGCGACGGCGCCGCCCAACTCGGTCGTCATTTCGCTCGCTTTGTTTCTCACCGCCTTCGTCATGGGGCCGGTGCTGACGCGATCCTACGATGCCGGCGTCAAGCCGCTGATCGCCAACGAGATCACGGTCAATCAGGCGTTCGACCGCGCCAGCGGCCCGCTGCGCGGCTTCATGGAAAAGAACGTCCGCGACAAGGACCTGAAATTGTTCCTCGACATGTCGGGCGAACACCCGCCGGCAAAGCCCGAAGACCTGTCGATGCGCATCCTGGTCCCGGCCTTCATGATCTCCGAGCTCAAGCGCGCCTTCGAGATCGGCTTTCTCTTGTTCCTGCCGTTCCTGATCATCGATCTCGTCGTCGCCTCGGTGCTGATGTCGATGGGCATGATGATGTTGCCGCCGGTCGTGGTTTCGCTGCCGTTCAAACTGATCTTTTTCGTCCTGGTCGACGGCTGGACCCTGGTCGCCGGGTCGCTCATTCAGAGCTACGGGACGTAACGGCGCGTGCCCATCCGATGGCTTGCGGCGCGATCACGGCAGCGCGTAGTCATTGATCAGAAAGTCAGGGATCGTCCGCACGGCCTGCATGAACAGCGCAGCCTCGCCGAGCAGCAGAAGCGCGAACAGCGCTGCGGCAATGACAACGCGGCGGTTCGCAACGGCCCTCTGCTTGGCGTCGGAGCGATTAGACGGCAAAGGCTGCGGCCTTAGGGCCGCTTTCTGCGTCGACGTCATGACTTTCTCCTATCTGCTGGTATTGGGGGAGTCCCGGGCGGCGCCCAGCTGGGCATCGGCAAAAAACTCGAATTGCACATAATGCGCTGCTCGATGCGCCGCTCCATCTCGTCGGACAAATGTCCACCGGACTGAGTAATCAAGCACTCGATTTCCCGCTCCATGTCGCGGCGACGGGCGTCCTCTGCATCATCGAAGATATGGCGCAGAACGCCGCCGAGGGTTTTGCGAACAGCGCTCGCCGCTGTGCTTGTGGCAAGTTTTAGCTTCATGCCCCCGGATATGGGGCGCCGAGTGTTCAGCCAGAAACGAAATTAAATGATGATGCTAGCGTGCGGGCAGATAGCGAGGACGAGCGCCGAACTTGCCGAAGCGAATCAAAACGGCAAGAAGCGCGCGGGCGCGCCGCGCGGCAGTGCTGCAGCTCTGCGGCGCTATTCGGCCGCGCGCATTAGCAACGGCGCCGGCCGCGCCAATTTCAAGAATTCCTTAAGAGCGCTCGAAATCAATGCGTCCTGGCGGTGAACAAAAACGGTGGTGATCCGGGTCTCCGCTTCGGGCAGCTCGTGAACGCTGACGGCGTTATCCCGCCAGATCGAACCGATGAGGCTTTTGGGTAGCAAAGTGATGCCGAGACCGGCGCTGACCGAGCGGTAGATGGTTTCAATATTGCCGAATTCGATGTGCCGAATGCCCACCACGCCGCGCTTCATCAAGATATTCTCAAGTATCTGCCGGTACGCGCATCCTTGAGGGTGAACGACGACTTTGACATCACCCTTGCGGGTCAGATCGTTGATAGACCGTATCGCGCGAGGAGCCAGGACGACGAGTTGCTCACGAAAGAAGGTCTCCTCGACCAGGTCCTGGTGGTTGACCGGGCCGCAAACGAAGGCGCCCTCGACCATGTGGTCCAGCACTTGCGCGATCAGCTCATAGGTCGTGCCGGTGCGAAGCACCAAATCGACCTCAGGGTACGCGGCCGCGTAGGCCGCCAGGATCGGCGACAATCGCAGCGCCGCGCTCGTTTCCAGAGAACCAATCGTCAAACGGCCTCTCGGCTCGCCATCGTCCTTAACCGCCCGTCGCGCTTCGTCGAGCAGGTAAGTAACCTTCGTCGCATACGGAAGCAGTCGCTCGCCGGCGGCGGTCAGCGTGACGCCCTTGCGTCCACGATGAAACAACGCAACGCCGAGCTCTTCCTCAAGCGTGCGGACCCGTGCTGTCACGTTCGACTGCACGGTATTCAGCGCACTTGCGGCACGGTTCATGCCGCCAACTTTGGCAACTGCGGCAAAGAATTTCAGGTCGGCGGCATCCATGTGCACATCCACGGCAATGAGGCACTGAGCGAAATATAGCGGACATATAACACCGGAGTTGACAAAGCACCCACCCGAATTCCTGGCGTTCGGCGATAGTCAGTCATGCGATTTCGGCAAGGCCGATGACAGCGCCCTATAATTGGGCTGATTTGACGCATGTATCTCATTCCACGATAACAACATCAATTAATTTCGTTACTTATCGCATCCCACGCTTCTCATATTCCGCGCATGCACGATGCAAAAACGTTACCCGGATCAAAGCTTGGCGACGGACTAAAGCAAGCGGCATTATCGGCCGTTGCCAGCATTCGTTTTCTTGCCCGATGCGCCAGTTGCTACATGCAGCTTCGGCACGAGTACAACGAACTGGCGCGACTTAGCGACCGCAGCCTGCGCGATATCGGCCTCACGCCATTTGACGCACAGGTCATTCTCCAGCGACCGATTTGGCGTCGCTGTTGGCAATCGGTGCGCTCATGCCCGAACCGGCGCTGCCGCAACAGCTCCACGTGCATGGCCGAGTGCCGGCGGACCTTATCAACGTAGATCTGCCTGACCGCTCGATGAGACGGGAGGTTTCCTAGAAAACCTTGGCGCCTCGCCGATGCGACTAGCCCCAAACCGCCCGCGCCGTCTCCACAACGCGCTCCAGCTTGCGCCTCTGGTCGTCCGGGCCGAGCAGGTTGCCGACCACGTCGGAGGCGAAGCCGCATTGCGGCGAGAGGGCGAGCTGATCGAGCGGCAAGAACTTGCTCGCCTCGTCGATGCGCCGCTTGAGCGTGTCGAGGCTCTCGAGGTCCGGTCCCTTGGTGCTGACGAGGCCGAGCACCGCCACCCTGCCCTTCGGCATGAAGCGCAGCGGCTCGAACGAGCCGGCCCGCGCCGTGTCATATTCGAGCAGAAAGCGCTGGTGCGGCAGCTCGTTGAACAGCCGCTCGGCGATGGCGTCGTAGGCGCCCTCGCGGTGCCACATGCTGCGCTGATTGCCGCGGCACAGATGAATGCCGAACGTCACGCCCGGATAGTTCGCAATCGCCGCGGCCTCGGCCTTGAGCGAGCGGGAAAAATTCTGCTCCGGGTCTTCGCCGCGCCCGCGCATCTGTTCCAGCGACGGCGGATCGACGTAAGCGGTAAAGCCCGGCGCGTCGATGTGCACATAGCGGCAGCCGGCCTCGACCAGGCTCGATACGATCTGCCGTTCGATCGCCACCACGTCGGACAAAAACTCGTCCATGTCGCGATAAACCGCGGTCGAGTTCTCGTAGGCGAAGCGCTGCGAAATGCGATCCGGCCCGATCAGCGACACTTTGGCCGGGCTCTTCGCCGTCTGCGCGACAAAGCGGTATTCGTCGAGCGGCCGATTGTTGGCGAGCTTGATCCGCGCCCTGGCAGGCCGGCGATGTGATACCGCAGTACCGACGTCGTGGATATCACGCATGTCCCAGCGCTGGCCCGGCGCGGCCCCTTCGACGCGCCGTTCGTGGCCCTTGAGCGTCGAGGGAGCAGCGTCATAGCCCTCGACCGAGCCGCCGAAACTGTCCTGAAAATTGAGCCGGCGCATTTCGCCGTCGGTCACGACATCGAGGCCGATATCCTCCTGCAGCCGCACCGCCTCGCGCACCGCATCGTCCTCGATGGCACGCAGCTCCGCGGCGCCGATCGCACCGTCGTCAAACCGCGCCCGCGCCTCCTTCAAACGCGGCGGCCGCAGCAGGCTGCCGATCACGTCGGTGCGGATTTTTGCCAGGTCGGATTTGATTGCGCATTGTTCGACAACGGTCATACGAGGCCACTCCACGCCACCGGGTGCGAGTGTGCCCGAGCGAAAATTAAGCAGCAAGCGCGCTCAGCGCATCGCCGTGCGTCCCGGCGGCGCGGCGGCCTTCGGCAGCGCCGGCACTGCGGCCTTTGGCTCAGCCGCAGCCGCCGCTGCAGGCGCCGCAGCCGGCGGTGCGGGCGCGGCCGCCATCGGACCTGCGGAGATCGGATTGGATTCCGGGTAGCGCGCCTTCATGTCGCGCAGAAAATCGTCGAGCGTATCGGCCGCGGCCGCAACATGAGCGACGGTGTGAAAATCGGTGCCGCCAGTGCCGAGCGGTGCCGACACGATCTCGAACGCGCGCGCATCGGACGTGCCGGCCATCTTGGCCGCGTATTTGCCGCGGAAGCGCTCCAGGCCGAGCTTGTCCTCGGCGAGCGCGTAGCCGACCTCGGCGCGCAAAACGTCGGAACGCTCGACGTCGGTGAGCGGCTGCCACTGCTTCCAACGCTCGCCATACAGCAGCTCGATCTCTTCGGCGGCCTGCCGCCATTTGCGTGACGCCCAATAGATGTCCGAGCGCAGCCGGATCGCCAGCGGTCCCTTGAGGTCGGACGCAACGTCGAGCGCGAGCTCGTGGCGGCCGAGATCGGACAGCGCGCGCGCCTCGAGCAGCAACCGCTGATCGCGCAGCTCGGCGGACAGATCGGCGACGCGCGTCATGCGCAGCGCCGCCAGCGCCCGATCAGGCTTGCGGTTCATCAGATAGATGACGGCAAGCCGCGTCGCCACCTCGGCGCGCGCTGCCCCCTGCAGCCGCTTGTCGACCTGGTATTGCAACAGGTCGGCGGCCTGGTCGAGCAGATCGACCGAGACCAGGCGGTCGGCAAGGCGGCGGATCATCTCGTCGCCGCGGCTTCCGACCGGCGTCAGTTCGCGGAAATCGTAAAACAAGGACAGCGCGTCGATGGCGGACATCGAGTCGCCCTTGCCGGCGAGGAACAGCGAGTCGAAGGTCTTGGCCGCCTCCTCCTGGATCTTGCGCGTCATGTCCCAGTCCGGATGCGCCGTCATGGCGCTGCGCATGACATAGAACGAATCGCGGTAGCGGCCTTCTTGGGTGTAGATTTCCGCAAGGGTTTTCAGCGCCTCGATTTCGGTTTCATCGCCGCGCCAGATCGTGGTCAGCGATTCCAGATCGGAGACCACGTCGTCGCGCTTGAGGTCGCCGAGCGAATAGCGCAGCTCGGCCTCGCGCAGCCTGCCCTGCGCTGCCGCCGGCCGATCCCAGGAATCGGCGGCAGTGCGATAGGCGCTGAGCGCATCCTCGGTGCGGCCGATGCCTTCGTCGAGCCGGCCGATCAGCACCGCGAGCGCCGGTTGCATGTCATTCGGGATGCCGATCGTTTGCAGGTCGTTGAGCGCGTTCTCGGCGCCGCCATAGTCGCCGACTTCGATCGCGGCGCGCATCTCGTCCTTGACCGCAATGCGCTGCAGCTCGACCGGCAGTGTGGCGATGGCGGCCTCCGCGGTCTTAAATCCGGCGCGGGCCTCGCCCCAGCGGCCCAGCCCGGCATAGGCCATCGCCCGCCACAATGGCGCGTCGTGCTGGTCGCCGACGGCCGGATCGGCCAAGTCCTTCAGCGCCGCCTGCGGCCGTCCCATCATGATCTCGGCAATGGCGCGCAACACGATCGCCGAGATGTCCTCGGATGCCGGCCGCTTCTCGGCGAGCACGACGTCGAGCACGCCCTTGGCTTCGGGGTACATGTCACGGGCGATGTAGAAGCGGGCGAGTTCGAGCCGCGGCTGCGTGCGCTTGTCGGACGGCGCGGCGGCGGCGTCCGCGATCAGGCGCGATTGCCGCTCGACGTAGGAAGCCTGGCGGTCAAAGCCCCAAACCTGGGCGTCAAAAGTCTGCGGCTGCAACGCATTGCCGCGCAACAGCGCCTGCAGCGTACTCGACAGGGTCAGGCCGGCGGGACGGCTGACCACGACCTTGGCAGGCGACAGCGCCACGTTGAGGTCGTCGGCGAGCGGCTCGATCGCCACACCGTGCGCCGAGGCGAGCGCGTCGAACTCGATGAAGTCCTGGGCGTGAATGAGGCCTCGCGCGGGCGCGAAGGCGGTCACGACGATGAGCTGGTCGCCGGCCTCCGGGTCGGTGATGCGATGGAGCGCGTGTGCGCCATCGAGCGCGATACTGACGCTGGAACGGCTCGATCCGAGCACGTTGCGCGACAGATCGATCGCGTGGGTCGGATCGGCCACCGTGTCGCCGAGCTCCACGCTCCATGCCGGACCGTCGGCGGCGACGCTCGCCAGCCGCGGCCGGTCGAGTTTGATGCGCACGATGTCGGCATCGGGCGCGCGCGTCAGCTCGGCACTGCGGATGGTGCGGCTTGCTTCGTCGCGCAGCGCAGTCAGATCGATGTCGGCCTTGGTGTCGAACACGATCCACAGCGTGTCGGCGCGCTGGAAGACGGCGGCCGCGGTCGGCGACAGGAAGTCGAAGGCGATTTTCAGGTTGGCGCCTTGACGCGCGAGCTCAACCGGAACCTTTCCGTTGGCGTCGACGGTGCGCGGCGGCGCATCGGTAGTAGCTTCCGCAGGGTTCGCCGCGACCGGCACGGCCGCCGCGCTTTTTTGCGGCGGCCCCGCTGCCGGCGGCGCGGCTGCCGGCGGTGCGCCGTTGACAGCCGGAGCCTGAGCATGGGCATTGGCCGGTGGCCGCGGGGCCGATGCCGGCGATTTGTTTGCGGGGGCTGCTGCCGGTGACGGTGACGCGGCTTGAGCCAGCACCGGTTGCTGCGGCGCCGGCTGCTGCTTGGCCTGCTGGTTCGGCTCCGCCGCAGCCTCTTGGTTCGGTTGCGACGGCTTAAGTTGAGCGGCGGCTTTTGCCGGCGGCGGCACTGGCGTTGCGCCGGCAGGCTTTGCCGGCGATGCCGCTGCTGCCGCAGCCGGCGGTTTCGCGACGCTCTGTTTATCCGGGCGCCCGGGCGCTGCCGGTTGCGCCGGATTTGCCGGAGGGGCGACGGATTCGGGCGCCGCCAGCGCACCGGGTAGCACCGGCAATACGGCGGAATTCTGCGCCGGCTTGGCGTTCGGGTCGACGACATCGACCACGTAGCTGCCGTTGTCGCGGAAGGTGCGGACCTGCACATCATCGGTGAAGCGAAAATGCAGCGATGCCGATTGCTCCTGCGTTTGCGGCTCGATCGCGCTCACCGTGGCCGGCAGCGCCGCGACGGCGTCGCCGAGATCGAATTTGAGCGGTGCGTCGAAAGTAAGCGTCAGCGCCTTGTCGGCGCGCTTTGCGGCAACCTTGATTTGCTCCGGCACGTCGAACACGTAACGCGTGAAGGTCGGCTGGGTGGCGACATGCATGCGCACCGGCGGAAATTTTTGCAGCGCCACCAGCCGGCGCTCGCGCTCGGCGAGCTGCTCGGCGTCGCGGGCGCGCCGCGCCAGCGCTTCGACCACGTCCTGCGGCAGGCCGGGCGGCAGGCCGCGCCAGGTGTCGGGCAACAGATCGACGAAATATTTTTCGGCTGCGGTCATGGCATTGACGGTGACCGTACGCTTGAGCGCAAAGCGCACCGCCATGCCGTCGGGGTCGCGCCGGGCGCCGCCGATATAATCGGGCACTTGCGCGGCGAGCTGTTCGACCGACACGTCGACCGGCTCGCGGAAGCTGATGATCAGCACGTTGTCTGACTGGCGGACGCTTGCCGGGTCGTAGTCGCTCATGCTGAAGACGAGGCGGGCATAGCCGCCGGCGGCGCTCGCGGTCAGGTCAGCCTTGATCGGATCGGCGAGCGCGGGGCGCAGCGCCAAAAAGGCGGCGCACCACACCGCGGCGAGGCTCGTGAAAACAGACGCAACGCGGCCGCACGCCATGAAACGGAGACTCGACACAACAGCAAGCCTGAGACCCTAAAGGCGCGCGTTTAACGGCTGATTAATTTCTTTTGCAGTGATTACAGAAGCTTATGAAGCGAATAGCGGGCAGCGACTGGCGAATAGCGGAGATAATTTGCCCCGTTCGCCACTTCGCTACTCGCCATTCGCCATTCCTCACTCCGCCGCCACCTGACGCGCGGCCTGCTCCTCGTCGTGGAGCCGCTTGAGAATGCGCCGCGCCGCCAGCGCGCCGGCGTCGGCATTGATGTCGACCTGCGGCGGATCGGAAAAGATATTCAGGTTCTTCTGCTGCGCGGTGAACACCGCAACGTCTTCGGCGAACGCGGTGCGGATCTGCTCGAAGATCCGGTTGGTCATCTCGGCATTGTTGACGTCGAAATCGTGCGCCTGGCCCCAGAAATAATGCGCCGTGGTCTCGGTCTCCGGCGTAATGGCATTGAGATTGCGCATGCCGATGCCGCCGACGCGCCGGCCCTCCGGCGCGCCGGTGCCGGTCGGCGTGGCGCCGACGTCGAGCCGCAAAAAGGCCGGCGGCGTAAAATCGATGATCTGCCAGCGGTCGACGTTGCCGGTGAAGCCGCCGACTTTCTTGAACGTCGGCGGCGGCTCCTGGTCGATGATCCAGCGCGTCATCACCACGTTGTTCGGCGCGCGCGTGACGTTCACCTTGGCGTGCTCGGCGAGCGCCAGATTGCCGATGGTGGTGTCGTGCACAAAGGCGAGGTGCGTGAGATCGAGGAGATTGTCGACGACGAGCTGCCAGTTGGCCTCGACGTGCAGATAGGAGGATTTAGCGCCCCAATTCGGATCGTCGAACCAATGGAAATCGGTGATCTTTGCCGGATCGGCCAGCGCCGGATCGCCCATCCAGATCCAGACCCAATGATAGCGTTCCACCACTGGAAAGGTCCGGACCTTGGCGCCGTGCGGAATGTGCTCCTGGCCGGGGACGCGAACGCAGCGGCCGTCGGGCGCAAAGCGCAAGCCGTGATAATGGCACTGCAGCACGTCACCGAACAGCTTGCCCATGGACAGCGGCAGATGCCGGTGCGGACAGCGGTCCTCGAACGCCACCGGCGCGCCGGCCTCGCTGCGGAACAGCACGACCGGCTCGCCCAGAATCGTGCGCGACAGCGGGTTACGGCCAATCTCCATGTCGCTCGCGGCGACATACCAGTAATTGCGCAGGAACATGGGCGCTTCTCCCATACGATCGTACGGCCCGGCGACCGAGCATCATCCCCAAGGGCGTTGAGCGGTTAAACTATAGTTCAACTCGAGCCAGAGTTCGATGGCGCCGTATAGCGCATTGGGCGCGGTGTGGCGCGGAGCGGAAGGTGATATAGATACGCGGAGAGATGTCCCGATGAGCTACCGCGATATCATCACCATTGAACCGGGCAAGCGCGGCGGGCGCCCTTGCATTCGCGGCCTTCGGATTACCGTGGCCGACGTCCTGGGCTGGCTTGCCGCGGGCATGTCGCACGCGGAAATTCTTGCTGACTATCCCGAATTGACCGACGAGGATATCCGTGCCTGCCTCGCCTACACAGCCGACCGGGAGCGCCGTGTCGTGACAGCTGCGAAATGAAACTGCTGTTCGACCAGCACCTCAGCTTCAAACTCTGCCGACAATTAGCCGATCTTTTTCCCGAATTGATTTGGCTGCGCTGCGGCAACCAGCGGACTGACGTCATTGAGAACCTGCTGCGGACGCACGCGGAAAGCATTGCGGCTTTCGAAGGCGGCTCAGCAGCGTGCCTGGAGATATATTGATGACCATTACTGCCCAGTCGGCCTGCCTTCGATCTTCGGCAGCTCTGCGGGAGCGTTCTTCGTCGGTCCCTGCGCCTTGCTGGCAAGTTCGACTGTGAGGCGATCGGCCACGTCGGGCGTCATCTGCGCCATGATGTCGGCCATCGAGCGCGGATTGATCTGCGCGGCGACCTTGATCAGCACGTCCATGTCGAGCCGGTCGAAAATTTTGGCGGCGTCGCGCGGCTTCATGTTCTCGTACATGGTGACGAGGTTTTTGAAGCGGCCGAGCTCGGCCTGATCCTTCGCTTCGGTCTCGACCTTGATGCGGCTCTCGACTTCCTTGACCTCGGCCAAGTGTGCATTGATGCGCTGCTCGGCGGCCTTGATCAGATTTTCGCGGATGTCGAGCTCGCGGGCGCGCGCGTCGAGTTCCTCGCGGCGCTGCTGCAGCCGCTCGAGGATGGCGCGCTCGGCCCCCGAGGGCAGCGTCGCGCCTTCGAGCGGAATGACCGTGCCGTCGATCGGCGGCGCCGGCTGCGCTCCCTTCACACCGAGGGCGCCCGGGGTCGGCTTGGCGTTCGCCGCTGCAGCCGCCGGCGCGCCACCATCCGGCGCCGCGTTATCCGGCGCCGCCGCCGCTGGCGCCGGGGCGCCGCTGATCGAGCCGGTAATGTCGCCATTGCTGCGCTCGGCGTTGGCGCGCGCGAGCTTGGCGCGTTCCGCCGCCGAGGGCCCGATCTCTGTCGATGCCGGCGAACCGCCCTCGCCGTTCGGAAAGTTGAACATTTGGTGCGCCCACGACTGATTTTCTCCGGGCGGCTGCGTCGCGTCCGGCGCCACGCGAACGACCGACGCGCCGTCGGCCGGAGCGGAGTCGCCGGCGAGCCACTGCTCGCCGTAGAGCGCGAGATCGGCGGCTTTGAGCGCCAACAGGCAGGCGCTGGCGATCAACGCAATCGGGATGAGACGCAGATCGCGGACGAAGCGCATCATGCGGCGAGACCGAACACCTTGCTGCGCAAACGTTCGGCGAAAGCTTGCGCGGCGGCGGCGATCGCTTTGGGGTCCTGCGGCGGCGGTGTCGGCTCGCCGCCGCGGCGGCCGGCGACCGCGATTTCCGACAAATGCCCAGCCGCGTCCTTGCCGGCGGCAAGCCGCTGATCGAGATCGGCGCACAGCCGCTCAGCGCGCGCCAAGCGCTCGCCCAAGCCGAGATCGCATTCGCGCGCGGTGATTTTCAGCCCGGCAATGGCGCGTTCGGCGATTTCGGTCGCCGTCACGAGCTCGGCGATGGTGGCGCGCAACGCCCCCTCGTCGGCCTTGAGCAGCTTGAGGCGCCGGTTGAGAAGCATGCAATAAGCGATTGTGAACATGAGCAAAATAGCCACCAACGCCTCGATAATCAGTCCCATGACATTGGTCATGATGCCTCCATGCGGTTGCCGGAGCCGCCGGCACTTTCAAACATGGCGAAAGTCATGCTCGGCTTGCGCAGCGGCTTGGCGATGCGCACTGCGACGCGATCGCCGACGCGGCCCATGCGGCCTTCGGTGAGCGTGACGTTGCCGCAGCGCACGATCACCAGCGCGTCCGCTTTCAAGTCGAGCATCAAGGTGTCGCCGACGTCGAGATCCATCATCCGCCGCAACGGCAACCGCGCCTCATAAAGCACCGCGTCGACGGCGATTTCGGCCTGGCCGATTTCGGTGGCGAGATGGCCTTCCCAGGTCGGATCGCGGCCGAACTTCTCGCCCATGAACATCTGCAACAGCACGTCGCGGATCGGCTCGATGGTCGCATACGGCAATAACAGCTCGATGTTGCCGCCGCGGTCTTCCATGTCGATGCGCAGCCGTACCAGAATCGCGGCGTTGGCCGGCCGCGAAATGGCGGCAAAGCGCGGATTGGTCTCGAGCCGGTCGATGTTCAGCTTCACGGGCGACAGCGGCTTGAAGGCGAGCTCGGCGTCGGCCAGCACCACCTCGATCATGCGCTTGACCAGATTGGTCTCGATCGTGGTGTAGGGCCGGCCCTCGATGCGGATCGCGGTCTGGCCGCGCCGGCCGCCGAGCAGCACGTCGATGATCGAATAGATCAGGCTGGAATTCACCGTCACCAGCCCGGAATTTTCCCACTCCTCGGCCTTGAACACCGCCAGTATCGCCGGCAGCGGAATCGAATTGAGATAATCGCCGAACCGCACCGAGGTGATGCGGTCGAGCGAGACTTCGACGTTGTCGGAGGTGAAATTGCGCAGGCTCGTCGTCATCAGCCGGACCAGCCGGTCGAAGACGATTTCCAGCATCGGCAGGCGTTCGTACGACACCATCGCCGAGTCGATGATGGCGCGGATACCGGAATTGTCGTTGAGCGAAATGTCGGCGAGCGAGAAGCCGAGCAGCGAATCGATTTCTTCTTGGGTCAGAACGCGTTCGGCGCCGCCCTTGGTGTTCGGCAGGAACTGGCCGTCGTCGACCATCGCCGCCCAATGCGCCGCCATGGCCTCGGCGCCGCCCTCCGGCTCGGCGGGCGCCGGCGCCGCGTCGGCCTCCTGCTCGGCTTCGAGCGCCACGCCCCATTCGGCGGCAAGCGCGTCCTGGTCGATCTGGTCTTTCGGCTGCGCCATGGGGCGAGCTGTCCTTATCGCATTATGTTCCCCGGGCGCAGCGCAGCACGGAGCGAAGCGAAGTGGTGCGCTGCAGACCCGGGATCGTCATGAACTCGGAGCTTGGAACGGTCCCGGATCAGCGGCGCACCGCTTCGCGCCGCGCCGCATCCGGGAAACATCGTCGAGGACAAGCAACGCAAGATGCATCACTGCACCACGATTTCCTTGAACAGCACGGCGTTGATCCGTTCGGGCGCGATCGCAGCGTTGACGCGACGCGTCAGCTCCTCCTTGAGCCGATAGAGGCCCGCCGAGCCGTCGAGATCGGTAGCGCGCAATTCGCGCAAATAGGTCTGAAAGGTGTCCATCAGCCGCGGCATCAGCGGCTGGATCTGGGTCTTGACCGATTCGTCGGGCACTTCCAGCACCACTTTGACCTTCAAGTACTGCGTGCGATCGTTGCCGGTCGACGACAGGTTCACCAGAACTTCCGGCAGATCGACGAAGATCGGCGGCTTGATGTTGCTGGCGGGCGCCGCCTCGCTCGTTCGCGCGCCGAGGAAGTGATAAGCGCCGCCCCCGGCGACGCCCAAGACCAGCGCGCCTGCCGCCGCGATGATGATGAGCTTGCGCGACAACAGCGCCTTGATGGAAAAGCCCTTGCCCGCCGGCGCGGTTTCGGCGCCTTCGGCCTCGTCGTTATCGGTTTCGGGCGGTGCGGCTTTTGCGGCTTTATTTGTCGCCATGACGACTCCCGCTGGCGTGAGAGCGCACGCAGGAGAACGCAGAACCAACGCCGCGAGCGCCAGCCGCCGCCGCTACTGGCGGGGCCGCGATCGAAGCTAGGTAGGAATGGTTAACAGAAACTTGCCCGCACCCGAGGCGACGGAAATTTTTGCCGAGGCCAGCGTTAAGAATGGCTTTTTCTGCCCGGGCTTCGACCGCAGCGCCGGCATCTAGCCCTTTGATCCATCGCGATTTTACCCGTTGGCACGGCTTCTGCACCGTGGCTTTGCGCCAAGCGCTTGGGAGAGCGCGTGGCGACACGGACGGCTTGCAAGGTTTCGCGTCCGCGCCTGCAGGCCCGCTTGGGGAGAAATTCCGATGGAGAACGCTCTTCTCGTCGGCTTGTCGCGGCAGATGGCGCTCAGTCACGAACTCGACGTCGTCGCCAACAACATCGCCAACATCAACACCACCGGATTCAAGTCCGACAACGCGCTGTTCGCGCAGTTTTTGATGCCGAACGCCAGCGACGACCAGTTCAGCGGCCGCGACCGGCGCATCGATTTCGTCGAGGACCGCGGCACCTGGATCGATTTTTCGCCGGGCGCGCTGCAGCGCACCGGTGCCCCGCTCGATGTCGCCATCCAGGGCAACGCCTATCTCGCGGTGCAGACGCCGGCCGGCGTTCGCTACACCCGCAACGGCGCGCTCGCCATCAACGGCACCGGTCAGCTCGTCACCAGCGACGGCTATCAGGTTCTCGGCGATTCCGGCCCGATCACCTTTCAGAACACCGACCACGACGTGATCATCAGCCCAAGCGGCATCATCACCGTGCGCGAAGGCAACAGCACCGCCGATTCGCCGCGCGGCCGGCTGCAGCTTGTGGGTTTCGACCAGATGCAACTCCTCCAGAAGGACGGCGGCTCGACCTTCGAAGCGCCGGCCGGCGTCAATCCGACGCCGCCGCCGCAGGGCACGCAAGTGGTGCAGGGCGCGATCGAGAAATCGAACGTCAATCCGCTCGCCGAAATCGCCCGCATGGTCGAAATTACGCGCTCCTACACCGACATCGCCAACATCCTGCAGCAGCAGAGCGACCAGCGCCGCAACGCGCTGACGCAGCTATCGCAAACGCCGACGTCCGGCTCGGCCTGAGTAACCAACGGCCGCGGCGGCCGGAAATGTTTGAGGAGACGTTCTGATGCGTGCGCTCGATACCGCAGCGACCGGGATGGCGGCGATGGACCTGCAAGTCCAAGTCATCGCCGGCAACATCGCCAACATGACGACGACGGGCTTCAAGAGCCAGCGCGCCGAGTTTCAGGATCTGCTCTACGAGCACGTCCAGCGCATCGGCGCCCAGGCTTCCGACCAGGGCAACATTCTGCCGGTCGGCATCGAGCTCGGCTCCGGCGTCAAGACCGTGGGCACGCCGCGGCTGATGACGCAGGGCACCTTGGCGCAGACCGGCAACACGCTCGACGTGGCGATCCAGGGCTCCGGCTGGTTCAAGATCCAGATGCCCGACGGCACTTTCAGCTACACCCGCGACGGCTCGTTCCAGATGGACTCGCAAGGCCGCATCGTCACCGCGCAAGGCAATCTGGTGCAGCCGACCATCACCATCCCGCCGAACTCGACCGGACTCACCATCAACCAGCAGGGCCAGGTCTCGGTGACGCCGCCGGGCAGCACGACCTCGAGCATACTCGGCCAGCTCACGCTCACCACTTTCATCAACGATGCCGGCCTGCAGGCCCAGGGCTCGAACCTGTTCACCGCGACGCCGGCCTCGGGCACGCCGCAGGACGGCGTGCCGGGCACCAACAATGCCGGCACGCTCCTGCAAGGCAGCCTCGAGCAATCCAACGTCGAAGCGGTGACCGAAATCTCCAACCTGATCGCCGCGCAGCGCGCCTACGAGATGAATTCCAAGGTGATCAGCGCGGCCGACCAGATGCTGCAGACCACTTCGCAGCTGATGCGCTGAGAAAGGCCTTTTCCGCCATGATCCGCCTGCCCTACCTCAATCGCAGCGTCGGCCTCGCCGTGGCGCTCGTTCTCACCGTCGCCAGCATCGGCAGCGCGGCCGCGCAGTCGGCCCGGCCGACGCTGCGCGCCAATGTCACTGTCGATGGCGATCTCGTTCGCATCGGCGATCTCGTGGAGAACGCCGGGCCGGTCGCCAACGTCGCCGTCTTCCGCGCCCCCGATCTCGGCACCACCGGGGCGGTATCGACCGAGCGCATCACCGACGCGATCCGGCCCTATCAGCTCATCGACATCGACACCGGCGGCCTGACCGAAGTCACGGTGACGCGCTCGAGCCGCGCCATCGAGGTCAAGGAGATTTCCGACCGCATCGCGGCGGCGCTGTCGCAGCAATTCGCGCTCGGCAAGCCGGACAATATCGGGCTCGCCTACGATCGCCCGGTGCGCACCGTGCAGGTCGAAGCCGGCGCCGGCGGCGAATTGCAGGTGCTGGCGCTCAATTACGACGCGCGAACGAACCGCTTTGATATCGCGCTCGATCTGCCGTCGAGCCCGACGCTGCATCGTCAGCCGCTGCGCTTTACCGGCACCGCGATCGAAACGGTCGAAGCGGTCGCGGTGAACCGGCCGGTGGAACGCGGCGAGGTGCTGCAAGCCTCCGACCTCACCACGTTGCGGCGGCCCAAGGCGCAAAGCACTGCGTTTACGACACCGGCCGCCGCCATCGGCCTTGCCGCGCGTCATGCGCTCCGCCCGGGCCAGCCGCTCGCCGCCACCGATCTGATGAAACCGGAAATGGTGGCGCGCGGCGACACCGTGACGCTCACCTATCAGGCGCCCGGCATCATGCTCACGCTGCGCGGCCAGGCGCAGGATTCCGGCGCGCTCGGCGACTCGATCCGCGTGCTCAACCTCGAAACCAAACGCGTCGTGCAAGGCGTGATCAGCGGCGCCGGCCGGGTCACCGTCGCGGCGGCGACCACGCACCTCGCCGCGGCGGCGCCAGCGAGATAGTTCTTGTTCGCAGTGAAAGGCAGTATCATGTCGAAACGTACCGTGCTGTTGCGTTGCGCACTGCTGTCGACCGTCGCGCTGGTTTCCAGCTCCTGCTCCACGATCGAACAGTTAAAGCATCTCGGCGAGACGCCGCCGCTGTCGCCGGTGAGCAACCCGACCGCCGAACCCGGCTACAAGCCGGTGCAGATGCCGATGCCGACCCCGCAACCGGCCTCCTACAATCCGAACTCGCTGTGGCGCAACGGCTCGCGGGCGTTCTTCAACGACCAGCGTGCCCATCAGGTCGGCGACATTTTGACCGTCAAGGTCAACATCAACGACACCGCGGAATTCCAGGATCAGACCCAACTGCAGCGCAGTACCACGGAAGATTCGGCGATCACCAATTTCATCGGCGCCAACACCATCAGCAATCCGGCAAAGGCGGTGCTGCCCGGCTCGCTGCTGACCGCCGACGGCAACACGCAGATGAACGGCAACGGCACCATCAACCGCCAGGACCAGTTGGTGACCAACGTCGCCGCGGTGGTCACCCAGGTGCTGCCGAACGGCAATCTCGTCATCGAAGGCAAGCAGGAGATCCGGCTCAATTCGGAAATGCGCGAACTGCTTGTCGCCGGCGTGGTGCGGCCGGAGGACATCGAGAGCGACAACACCATCGAACTGCCGAAGATCGCCGAGGCCCGCGTCGCCTATGGCGGCAAGGGCACGCTCACCAACATTCAAACGGCGCCCTGGGGGCAGCAGGTGACCAATGTGGTGCTGCCGTTCTGATCAGGGATCAGATGTCAGTAATCGGTAATCAGAAGGTGTGAGATGCTGAAATGCGCAGTACTGATTACTGATTACTGACTCCTGACCTCCCCCGCCGTCACGCTTGCGCGCGGCGGACGGCGGTTAACGCGGCCTCCGGCAGCTCCCCGCCGGAGGCCGCTCCTTTTTTGTTTGCATTTGACTCGTCATTGCCGGGCTTGACCCGGCAATCCATGCAGCGGTTCGGCTTGTCGATGCTCGGCGAACGTTATGCCGTGCCGATCTTCAGCATGATACGCGGGTCAAGCCCGCGTATGACGAACTGGGATTAGCGCAGACGAATAGCTTCACTTCCTCTCGCACCGCTTCGACCACGCTCGTCCAATCGGCGAAGCGCGGCTGGCGGAACAGCCGCGCGGTTGGATACCACGGCGAGTCGGAGCGCTCGCGCAGCCAGCGGAAATCGGCGGCGAACGGCAGCAGCAGGACCAGCGGCTTGCCGAGCGCGCCGGTGAGATGCGCAACCGCAGTATCGACCGAGATCACGAGATCGAGCGCCGCAATTGCAGCCGCGGTATCGGCGAAGTCGGTGAATTGCTGCCCGATCGGCAGAATGTCGGTTCGCTGCGCAAGGAGCCGTGCATCGGTCTCGCGCACGTCGTGCTGCAGGCTGACGAACTGCACGTCGGGCAGATCAAGCAACGGCGTCAGCGTCTCGACCGCCATCGAGCGGTTGAGATCGTTGTCGTGGAACCGTTCGCCGGACCAGCATAATCCGATCAGCGGCCGCCCTTGCGGCAGACGCCCGCGCCACGCCGCCACCGCATCAGCGCGCGGTGCGAGATAGGGAATGTCGGCCGGAACCGTCGCCGCCTCGGTGCCGAACGCCAGCGGCAGGCTGAGCAGCGGACAATAACAATCGAACGGCGGCAGCGCGTCGCCGTGCGCTACGACCTCGGCGACGCCAGGCAACCCGGCACACAGCGGCGTCAGCGCGCGCTGCACCTCCAGCACGACCTTGGCGCCGCGCGCGGCGACGAGCGGCGCGTAGCGCACGAACTGAATCGTGTCGCCGAATCCCTGTTCGGCGTGGAGCAAGATCGTCTTACCGGCGAGCGGCGCGTCGCCGAGCCACAGCGACGCGGCAAAATGGCGGCGCTGCCGTGCCAGGGCGCCGACGCCCCAGCGCGCCTCGTAGCCGCGCCAGCCGGCGGCAAAATCTCCGAGCGTGAGCCGCGCCACGCTGGCGACAAACCGCGCTTGCGCGAAGCCGGGCTTTTCCGCAAGCGCCCGCGCCGCGCTCATCAATGCCTCCTGCGGCCGGTCGAGCCGGCGCAGCACCACGGCGCGGTTGGTCAGAAGCTCGGCGTTGTTCGGCACGATTTTCAGCGCGCGATCGTAAGCGGCAAGCGCCTCTTCCGGCCGGTTGAGCTTTATCAGCGCGTTGCCGAGATTGCCGAGCGCGTCGAGATAGTCGCGATCGGCGTCGAGCGCGCGGGTGAATTCGTCACACGCTTCAGCTGGCCGGCGCAGCTCCAACAGCGCCACACCGCGGCCGTTGCGCAGCTCGACATCGTTCGGCGCAATCCGCAGCCCGTAATCGTAGGCCGCCAGCGCCTCGTCGAAGCGGCGCATCGTGTGCAGCGCAAGGCCGCGCGCGGCATAGTCTTTGAAGTGCGGCTCGCTGTCGGGCGCCGCCTTGCGTGCGCGTAGCCTGGCCATTCGTCGGCCGTAGCCAGACGTGGTAAACAAAGCGTTAAAGCCGTAGCCGCGTAGCCCGGGACAGCGAAACCCTGGAACGGCATTCGGCACATTCGCTCCCCGGATTGCGCGTAGCGCGATCCGGGCTACGCCTACGGGAGCCGCCGCCATCGACTTCGCCCTTTCCGAGCTGCAGCTGTCGCTGCGCGACGCGGTGGAGAAAATCTGCGCGCGTTTCGGCGATGATTATTGGCTCGCGCGCGACCGCGACAAAACGTTTCCCGAAGAATTTCGCCGCGCGCTCGCCGCCGACGGCTGGCTCGGCATCGCCATCCCGCAGGCCTATGGCGGCGCGGGCCTCGGCATCGCCGAGGCCGCGATCATGATGGAGACGATCGCACGCTCCGGCGCCGGCTTTTCCGGCGCATCGGCCGTGCATATGAATATTTTCGGGCTCAATCCGGTCGTGGTGTACGGTAACGACGAACAGAAAAAGCGCATGCTGCCGCCGATCGCCTCCGGCAAGGAGAAGGCGTGTTTCGCGGTGACCGAGCCAAATGCCGGCCTGCAGACCACGAAACTACAAACACGCGCCGAACGCCGCGGCGACCGCTACGCGATCAACGGCGCCAAAATCTGGATCTCGACGGCGCAGGTCGCCGACAAGATGCTGATCCTCGCCCGCACCACGCCGCTCGACGAAGGGCGCAAACCGACCGAAGGTTTGAGCCTGTTCTACACCGCGCTCGACCGCCGCTTTATCGAAGTGCGCGAGATCGACAAGATGGGCCGCGCCGCGGTCGATTCCAACCAGCTGTTCATCGATGGCTTGGAAGTGCCGGTCGAGGACCGCATCGGCGATGAGGGCGCCGGCTTCAAATACATCCTCGACGGCATGAATCCGGAGCGGATTTTGGTCGGTGCCGAAGCGGTCGGCCTCGGCCGCGCCGCGTTGCGCAAGGCGGCAGCGTACGCCAAGGAGCGCGTCGTGTTCGAGCGGCCGATCGGCCGGAACCAGGCGATCCAGCATCCGCTGGCGCAATGCTGGATGGCGCTCGAAGCCGCCGAGCTCATGGTGTTCAAGGCGGCGTCTTTATATGACAGCGGCCAACCGTGCGGTCCGGCCGCCAACGCCGCCAAATATTTGGGCGCCGAAGCCGGCTTTCAGGCCTGCGAAACCGCGGTCATGACCCACGGCGGCTACGGTTACGCCAAAGAATTTCACGTCGAGCGTTATTTTCGCGAAAGCCTTATCCCGCGCCTCGCTCCAGTCTCGCCCCAGCTCATTCTCTGTTTCATCGCCGAGAAGGTTTTGGGGATGCCGAAATCGTATTAACGTGACGCCAAAGGAGCGACATTGATGGAAACGCGGGTATTCGGACGCACCGGCATGCGGCTTTCGCTGCTCGGCTTCGGCTGCGGCGCGGTCGGCGGACTGATGGTGCGCGGCGATCCGGCCGACCAGGAGCGCACCGTCGCGCGCGCTCTCGGCGCCGGCGTGAATTACTTCGACACCGCGGTGCAGTACGGCAACGGCGAATCGGAAAAGAATCTCGGCCGCCTCCTGCTAAAGCTCAAACCGGCCGACATCGCAGTGGGCACCAAGGTGCGGCTGCCGAGCGCCGATTTCGGCCGCATCGCCGCCGCGGTGACGCAGTCGCTCGACGGCAGCTTGGCGCGGCTGCAGCGCGACCACGTCGACATCTTTCACTTGCACAACGCCATCACCGCGAATGGCGGCGGCGAAGCGTTGAGCGTCCGTCAGGTACTCGATGAGATGGTGCCGGCCTTTGAGCAACTGCGCGCCGCCGGCAAGACACGCTTCCTTGGACTCACCGCAATCGGCGACACGGCAGCGCTGCAAGAAGTCATCGACGCGCGCGTCTTCGACAGCGCGCAGGTCGTCTACAACATGCTCAATCCCTCCGCGGCCGAAGCTGTGCCGCCCAACTATCCGGCGCAGGATTACGGCCGGCTGTTCGATCACACCAAGGCGGCCGGCGTCGGCGTGGTCGGCATCCGCGTGCTCGCCGGCGGCGCGCTGTCGGGCTCGGCGGCGCGGCATCCGATCGCGAGCCCGCCGCCCGAGCCGATCGGCTCCAGCTGGACCTACGACGCCGACGTGGCGCGCGCCCGCCGCCTGGCGCCGCTCGTTAGCGAAGGCTTTGCCGCCAGTCTGACCGAGGCCGCGACGCGCTTTGCGCTGACCCATCCGGCGATGGGCACGATCCTGGTCGGCATCGCGACGCCACAACAATTTGAGGACGCGCTTGCCGCAGTCGAAAAAGGCCCGCTGCCGGCCGCCGCGCTGCAATGTCTGGCGACGCTGCGGCAGTCATTTGTTGGCGAGACGCGGTAAAGGCGATCCCGCTCTATCACTCCTCCCGATAAACCCGCTCGCGGCGCTCGTGGCGCTCCTGGGCTTCGATCGAGAGGGTGGCGATGGGACGGGCTTCGAGGCGCTTGAGCGCGATCGGCTCGCCGGTTTCCTCGCAATAGCCGTAGGTGCCGTCGTCGATGCGGGCGAGCGCGGCGTCGATCTTGGCAATGAGCTTGCGCTGGCGGTCGCGGGCGCGCAGCTCGATATTGCGGTCGGTTTCCGACGAGGCGCGGTCGGCGAGGTCGGGGTGATTCTGGCTCTCGTCCTGCAGATGCTGCAGCGTTTCCTTGGCCTCGCGCAGTATGTCGTCGCGCCATGTCAACAGCTTGTCGCGAAAATACTCGCGCTGGCGCTCGCTCATGAACGGCTCTTTGTCGGTCGGCCGGTAGCCGCGTTCGCGCTCCGCCGGCGCGCTCCTGCCGTTGCCGTTCTTGTAGGGTCTATCGTCGGATCGACCGTTCTTGCTCTTTGCCGACTGCAGCATTTGCCCTCACTCCGCGCACGCAACTGTGCGGGGACCTCCCCGCGAGGCTGGCCTATATATCGATCGTCCATGACAGTGACAATAAGAATGACGAGGCCGCTTGCTGAAAAAAGGCGGCCGCCCGGACAAGCTTTTTTGCAGCGCAGCATGAAGCGGAAACGCCTGCAATGACGGCCTTTTCGCCGTCTTTATTCTTGGTCATGGCCGGGCTTGTCCCGGCCATCCACAGTCTTTGGCGGCCAAGACGTGGATGCCGGCACGAGGCCGGGCATGACGATTCTCGGAGCAATGCTAGCTGATGCCGGCCTTGGCCAGTTCGACGGCGACCCGCAGGTCGATCTCGGCAACGACCGCATCGAGCCGCTCGTCGCCGGAGCCTTCCTTGAGGTCGGCGGCGACGGATTTGAGCCGCAGCATGGTGGCCTGATCGAGGGTTCCGGACAGCAGGCCGAGCTTGACCTCGTCGAGGGCGTCGAGCGCGCGGCGGCCGCTTTTTACGACGCGGCGCCGGCGTTCCACCGGGTCTTCGATCCCTTGCAACGCGATCAGCGCATCGATGCCGCCGACCGTGCGCAGCGCCACGGCCGGGCTTTGCGCCGGCGCCGCCCCGCCCTCTGCGACGCTGAAGCCGCCGCCCGCAGCGCGGCGCGCCACCACAGGCGCGGTAGCGAGAGCGGTGCCGTTCGGACCGGAGACGCGCATATGTATAACGTGTCGGCTTATGGTTAATGGCCGGTAAAACCTGCCGGCAATTGTTGCCGGCCCATGGCAGAGCCTGCTCGCCTCCCCCACCCCATCTGCGGAAAAAATAAAGTCCTTTCAGAGCCTTGGCGGCACCGCAGCGCTGGCACGCAACTCGCATCCTCCCTCCTGTCCGACTCTTGGGGAGCAAGAGATGAGAGGGACGCTGAAAATCGCGCTCGCCGCGCTGGCGATGCTTGGCTGCGCCGTGTCGCCGGTCGCGGCGACATCGCGCATCAAAGACCTCGCCAATATCGAGGGCATCCGCCAAAACCAGTTGATCGGCTATGGCCTCGTGGTCGGCCTCAACGGCACTGGCGACACGCTCAACAACACGCCGTTCACCAAGCAATCGCTCCAAGCCATGCTGGAGCGGCTCGGCGTCAACATCCGCGGCCAGCAGATCCGTACCGGCAACGTTGCCGCGGTGATGGTCACCGCCAACCTGCCGCCGTTCGCCACCCAGGGCACGCGCATCGACGTCACCGCCTCGGCCATGGGCGATGCCAAGAGTCTCGAGGGTGGCACGCTTCTGGTCACGCCGCTCCTCGGCGCCGACGGCAACGTCTACGCCGTGGCGCAAGGCTCACTCGCGATCGGCGGCTTTCAAGCCGAAGGCCAGGCGGCGAAGATCACCCGCGGCGTGCCGACCGTCGGCCGGCTGCCGAACGGCGCCATCATCGAGCGCGAGATCGATTTCGCGCTCAACTCGCTCGGCCAGTTGCGCCTCGCCTTGCGCAATCCCGACTTCACCACGGCCAAGCGCATCGCGGTTGCGGTCAACGACTACATGGGTGCGCCGGTCGCCGAGCCGCTCGATCCGTCGACCGTGCAGCTCACCATGCCGAAAAAATTTCCGGAAAACGTGGTGGCGATGCTCACCGACATCGAGCAGCTGCAGGTCGAGCCCGACGAGGCGGCAAAGATCGTGATCGACGAACGCTCCGGCGTCATCGTCATCGGCCGCGACGTGCGCGTCTCCACCGTGGCGGTGGCGCAGGGCAACCTGACCGTCAGCATTTCGGAATCGCCGCAAGTGAGTCAGCCGGCGCCGTTCTCGCGCGGCCGCACCCGAACCGTGCCGCGCACCCAGGTCGGCGTGCAGGAGGAAGGCCGCAGGCTGGCGCTGATGAGCGAGGGCGTGTCGCTGCAGCAGGTCGTCGACGGACTGAACGCGCTCGGCATCGGGCCGCGCGATCTGATCGCCATCCTGCAGGCGATCAAGGCGGCTGGCGCCATCCAGGCCGACATCGAGGTGATGTGATGAACCAGAGCGCCGCCGATCTCGGCCTTTCGCTTTCGTCGCTCGGCACGGCCAACGTCGCGCAACTCACCGCCGAGATGAAGATCAAGAGCAAGGCGAAAGCCGCCGCGCAGGATTTCGAGGCGATGTTCTTGAACACCATGTTCCAGGAGATGCAGACCGGCATCGACGGCGACGGCCCGTTCGGCGGCAGCGGCGCACTGAAAGTGTGGCGCTCGTTCTTGACCAACCAATACGCCACGACCTTCGCCAAGGCCGGCGGCGTCGGCATCGCCAATCAGGTCTATCAGGAACTGTTGCGGCAGCAGGGGATCAACTCATGAAGCCGATGACAAGCGCGGCGGAGGCCGAAGGCGCGCTCGACGAACTGCGTGGGCTCGTCGAAAAACTTGCCGCGCTGTTGGCGCAGGAGACCGCTTTGGTGCGCGCCGGCGAGATCCGCAACGCCGCCGCCATGCAACCGGCGAAGCAGGATTTGACCGGGCGGCTGTTAGCGGCCGGCGAGCGCATCAAAGCCAATGCCAAATTCATCTTGAGCGCCGCACCGGCGCGCTGCGCCGCGCTCAAGAGCGTGCAGGACGCGTTCGGCGCCGTCATTCAGAAAAACATGATGGTGCTCGCCACCGCGCATGCGGTCTCGGAAGGCATCGTGCGCCGGCTATCGAGCGAGGTGACGCGCAAAGCCGCACCGCAAATCTACGGCGCCTCCGGCCGCACCACCGCCCCGAGCCCTAAGTACGCGCGGCCGCTGGCGGTAAGCAAGACGCTGTGATCTCTTCACCCTCCCCTGCAGGGAAGATAAGAGTTAGCCTACCTTCTCCGGCCCGCGCGCCAAATCATCGAGCTCGACGCGCAATTTTTGCAGCGGGCCGGACCAATCGCCGATCGTGCTTTGCCGGAACAGCCGCATGGTCGGATACCACGGGCTATCGGTACGGTGCATGAGCCAGCGCCAATCGGGCGAGAACGGCACGAGCAACGCTACCGCCTTGCCGAGCGCGCCCGCCAGATGCGCCACCGACGTATCGACGGTGACGAGGAGATCGAGCATGGCGACCACCGCGGCGGTGTCGCAGAAATCGCCGAATTCGCCGCCGAGCTGCAGCACGCCGTACTGCGTAAGCAGCGCAGCGTCGCCGGCGCTGACGTCCTTCTGCACGCTGATCAAGTCGACGTCGGGCAGCGACAACAGCGGCGCCAAGCGCTCGAGCGGGATCGACCGATTGTGGTCGTTGAGATGGTCCTTGCTGCCGGCCCAGCACAGGCCGATGCGGCGGCGGCCGCGTTGTTGCGGCAAGCGCGCGCGCCACTGCGCCAATCGTTCTTCGTAAGCGCGCAGATAAGGAATATTGGCCGGGATCGAATTAAGATCGGTCGCGAACGCCAGCGGCAGGCTGAGCATCGGGCAATGCAGGTCGAAATCCGGCAGCGCATCGCCGTCGCTGCGCACCAGCGCAATGTCCGGCATGGTGGCGATCAGCGCAGCCAGCGGCCGCTGCACGCCGACGATCACCTTGGCGCCGAGCGCGGCAACGAGCGGCGCATAGCGCACGAACTGCAGCGTGTCGCCAAAACCCTGTTCGGCGCCGAGAAAGATGGTCTTGCCGGCAATGTCCTTGTCGCCGCGCCACAACGGCTGTTTGAACTCGCGGCGTCCGGCGGCGACGTCCTTTTTCTTCCAGCGGTATTCGTATTGCCGCCAGCCGTTCGCGAAATCGCCGAGGCAGAGCCGCGTCACCGCGGCATTGAAGTGCGCCTCGGCGTGCTCGGCATCGAGCGCCAGCGCCTTGGCATAGCTCGCCAGCGCCTCGTCCATGCGGGCGAGGCCGACCAGCGTGTTGCCGCGATTGGTGTGCGCGGCAATGAGGTCCGGCTTGAGCCGCAGCGCCGCGTCATGGCAGGCAAGCCCCTCCTCGAAGCGGCCCAGCAGCGTGAGCGCGACGCCGCGGTCGGTCGCCGCCACCGGCTCGTCGGGATCGAGCGCCAGCGCCCGATCGTAGCTCGCCAGCGCCTCGGCGTAGCGCTTGAGCTTGATCAGCGCGTTGCCGCGATGAACGAGAGCGCTGACATTGTCGGGATGGCGCGCCAGCACCGCCTCGAAGATTTTCAGCGCCTCGGCAAAGCGGTCGAGATCGAACAGCGCAGTGCCGCGATGAACCTCGATGTCGGCGCGCCCCGGCGCCGCGCGCAGCGCCGCTTCGTAGCTCGCCAGCGCCTCCTGGAGGCGGCCGAGCTTTCCGAGCGCAACGCCGCGCACGTCCAACGTCTCGGCTTGGGCCGGCGCGCGCGCCAGCACCGTGTCGCACGCGGCGAGCGCCTCCTCGAAGCGACCAAGATCGGTCAGCGCGCCGGCGCGGTTGTGCAGCGCCTGCAGATGCTGCGGATCGATCGCCAGCACCTTGTCGTAATGCGCCAGCGCCTCGGCCGGCCGGCGCAACGCCATCAGGACAAGCCCCATATTGTTGCGCGCATCGAGCCGCTGCGGATCGCGCTCTAGCAAAGCGGCATAAGCGGCCCTCGCCTCGTCGAGCCGCCCGAGCGCGAACAGCGCGTTGCCGCGGTTGTACTGAGCATCGGCGTAGCCGGGTTTGAGCGTGAGCGCGCGCTCGCAATCGGCCAGCGCTTCCGCGTTGCGGCCGAGATCGAGCAGCACGACGCTGCGATTGTTGAGCGCCTCGGCATGATCGGGCGCGCGGGCAAGCGCACGGTCGTAAGAGGCGAGCGCCGCCGCGCGCTTCTGCAAGGCCAGTAGCGTATTGCCGCGCCGATAAAGCGCCTCGACGTAATCCGGGGCCAGCGCCAACGCGTGGTCGTAGCTGGCAAGCGCCTCGTCGTAGCGGCCCAAGCCGTGCAGCGCCCTGCCGCGATGCGTGTGCGCGGCGGCGTCGGCTTGCCTGATCGCCAACACCCTCTCGAAGCTCCGCAACGCCTCGTCATGGCGCTTGAGCGCATTGAGAATGACGCCGTGATTGGTCAGTGCGTCGGCCGAGCCGGGCTGCGCCTTGAGCGCGGCGGCGATCAGGCGCAAACCTTCGGCCGAGCGGCCTTGCTGATGCTGCAGCACGCCGCTCAAGTGCAGCGCATCGAAATTGCCGGCGTCGGCGGCCAGCACCGACTGATAGATGCGCTCGGCGTCGGCGAGGCGGCCCTGCCGATGCAGCGTCAACGCCTGTTCGATGGATTGCGCCGCGTTGCGCCGCTGCGCCCTTGCGTGTCTGCCCATGCGCGATCTGGCGAGGAGAAAACCATTCGCCAGCCTCGGCCAACATGGTTAATCGCCGGTAAAAAAAGGGCGCCACGCATACGCTTTAGAACAATATTTACCATGACGACGAATGATGCGGCGAAGCCTTCGCAAGCGAAAGCGCCTCATGGAGCACGACCAAGCGAGCCGGCGCGGCATCGTCCTCGGCGATCCGGTTCCCTGGTTCAGCGCCCCGCTGATCGGCCAAGGCGCGTTCAACCTTTCGGTCGCCGCTGGACGATGGATCGTTCTTGCGTTTCTCGGCGCGCCTGACCACCCGCGCCTGGCGCAGGAACTCAGCGGGCTGCTGCGTGAAAATGCGCTGTTCGACGAAGACCGCATCGTCCTTTATGGCGTACTCACGGCGCCGCCGCCGGACCCGGCGCGCTTTATTGCGCTAAGCAATCAGGCGGTGTCGTTCATCGCCGACTATGACGGCGCGATCTCCGCGCTTTACGGCGCCGCCCGCGCGCCGCGCACCATTGTGCTCGATCCGATGCTGCGCGCCGTAGCGAACGTCGCCTGGGACGATCCCGGGGGCCATGGCGAGATCGTGCGCGATTTCCTCAAAAGCCTGCCCGATGTCGACGACGCTGCCGGAGTACCGCTCTGTGCGCCGGTTCTCATCGTGCCGCGCGTCTTCGATTTTGCCCTGTGCGAGACGCTGGTCGAATTCTACGACAAGATCGGCGGCAAGGATTCCGGCTTCCTGCGCGACGTCGACGGCAAGACCGCGCACGTTGTCGACCACCGCATCAAGCGCCGCAACGACCTCATTGTCGCGCACCCGCAGCTGCGCGAAGCGATCCGCAGCCAGACCGTGCGCCGACTGCTGCCCGCGATCGCGCGCTTCTTTCAATTCGAAGCCACCCGCATGGACCGCACCATCGTCGCTTGCTACGACAGCGCTGTCGGCGGTCATTTCTATCGCCACCGCGACAACGTCAATATCGGCGCGCAGCACCGCCGCTTCGCCGTCACCATCAACCTCAACAAAGACTACGACGGGGGCGATCTCGTCTTTCCCGAGTTCGGCCGCCGCAGCTACCGCGCCCCGCACGGCGGCGCCGTCGTTTTTTCCTGCGGCGCGCTGCACCAGGTTACCCCGGTGACGCGCGCGCGCCGCTACGCCTTCCTCGCCTTCCTCTATGGCGAGGCCGATGCCAAACTGCGCGAAGCCAACAACGCCAGCCTCGACGCCGGCGCGGCGCATTATGTCGTCGAATCGGACCTGCTGTTTCCGCGCACCGCTTCGGCTCCGATGCGCGAGGCCGTGTAAAGAGACCCGCGCATCCGCGCCGACAACGTCGCCGCCGAGCGCTCTAAGGCGACGATCACGCGCACGCGGCAAATTGCGACGACAGGTCGCCGTTAAACGCCAGCGGTCCGACGTGGGTCAGCCTGCTGTTGAGATCGGCCCAGATCTCGCCGCCGATGTCGGTCCAGCGCTTGCAGAACGCGAAATCCTCGCTCAGATACGTGCCGTCTTCGGCGATCATGCATTCGAACAGGGCGAAGCGGTTGGCGCTTGGGGTTATACCGTCGAGCGAGTGGTCGCGTTTGTATTGCAGCTGCGGGTAGCGTGCGCACATCTGCTCCAGCGCCGCGCGGCGGATCATGAGAAAGCCGGTTCCGGCGTAGCGCACCTTGACGAAGCCGGCCTGCTCCGTCACCGCGTTCGGATCCTCGACCTCGAACACGTAGCGCAGCGCGGCGGCTGCCGGGTTGGGCCGCGCCGCCTCGATGGTCGATCGGATGCGATCCCAGTCCATGCGCTTGATCGGGTAGACCGCGGCGCACATGTCGGCGCCGCATTCGACCAGGCGCAGCACCTGCTCCGGCTCGAAGCCGATGTCGGCATCGACGAACAACAGGTGGGTGGCGCTTTCGTCTTCCAGGAACTGCGCGATCAGGTTCGCCCGCGCCCGCGTGATCAGGGCGTCGCCGTCCTTGAACAGGACCTTGAGGTTGAAATCGCGGTAAGCCCGCACGGCCGTCTGCAGCTTGAACAGCGAAGCAGCGTAGACGACCGAAATCTGGCCGCCGAAGCACGGCGTGGCGATGCAGAGATTGATGCGGGCGGCGGGCGCCTGAGCGGACATGTGCAAGGGCCGTTCCGGGTTATGGTTAGCAAATAAGCGATTAGGGTTAGCAATTTGCCAACGGCAGAAGTGAACGAAGGATTAAGCCGTGCGGTGAAATCCTCCAAATGCATTGAAATGCTTATGGCAACGGCATGGAAGCTAGCGTTGTAGCCCGCGCGAATCTCGCCAAAACCGCGTTTCCAGATACGGCGCCACTGCGGCCGGACAGCCCCAATTTACGCGTCTTTAAGCGAAATCCGTCAAACCTAAGCCAATCGATCATGTCGATCGAACCACGCACTCGCGGGTACGGCACGTACAGCAAGTGCAGCCAGTACGGCCTGTAACCAAAAGGGTACCGCTATGTCTGACATCACGTTAACCGCCGGCATTCGGCAGAACCTGCTGTCGTTGCAGCAGACGGCCTCCGATCTGACGACCACCCAAGAGGCGCTTTCCACCGGCAAGGCCGTCAACTCGGCCGCCGACAATCCGAGCGCCTATTTCACCTCGCAGAACCTCACCAATTCCGCCAATTCGTTGAGCGCCCTGCTCGACCAGGTCGGCCAGGGCCAGCAGACGATCAACGCCGCGACCAACGGCTTGACCGGCATCACCAGCCTGCTCCAGCAGGCGCTGTCGACCGTGCAGCAAGCCCAGCAGTCCAGCCAGACCGCCGGTTCGACCACCGGCACGGTCAGCATCGCCTCGAGCGGCAGCCTGCTCCCGGCGTCCGCCGGCAGCATCTTGATCGCGACCGGCGGCACCACCTACACCGTGGCAGTCGCCGCCAGCTCGACGCTCAGCACGATCGAGGCCGACATCAACGGCACCAGCGGCCTTGGCGCTGCCGGCGCCGTGACCGCGAGCGACAACGGCTCCGGCGACCTCGTGCTCACGGCCAATTCCGGCTCGACGAGCTTCACGGTCGAGAGCAATGCCACCTCGACGGCACTCGGTCTCACCGGCGCCAGCGCGACCACCGTTTACGGCTCGAGCGCGACGCGCACCACGCTGCAGGCCAACTACAACGGCCTCTTGACCCAGATCAATCAGCTTGCCTCCGACTCCGGCTACAATGGCGTCAACCTGCTGAACGGCAACAACCTGCTGATCGACTTCAACCAGGCTGCCACCAGCTCGCTGACCATCACCGGCGTGACGTATAACTACCAGGGCCTTGGCTTGGCGCAGATCAACGGCGCGGGCGCCGGCTCGTTCCAGGACAACAGCGCGCTCTCCACCGCGGTCACGAACATCAACAACGCGATCACGTCGGTGCAGACCCAGACCGAGACGTTCGGCACCAATTCTGGCGTCATCGGCACCCGGCAGACGTTCATGACCAACATGATCAACACGCTGCAGACCGGCGCCAGCAACCTGGTCGTCGCCGACCAGAACCAGGAAAGCGCCGACCTGCTCACCGAGCAGACCCAGCAGCAGCTCGAAATCTCCGCACTGTCCATCGCCAACCAGGCGAACCAGTCGGTGCTCAAGCTGTTCGGCTAAAAACTTCTGGTACAGGCTGCACGCGGAAGCGGCGGGGCAACACCCCGCCGCTTTCGTTTTTGGTTTTGCCGACTTCGCTTCGTCATTGAGTCATGCGCGGGCGACGCTCCGATTTACGCGCCGTTAAGGTTAACGAGTTAAGTCTACCTGATCGTCGATTCGGAGCGTGACAACCATGTCTGATATCACCCTGACCGCCGGCATTCGGGCGAACCTGCTGTCGCTGCAGCAGACCGCCAGCGATCTGACCACCACCCAGGAAGCCCTTGCCACCGGCAAGAAGGTCAATTCGGCCGCGGACAACCCGAGCTCCTATTTCACCTCGCAAAACCTCACCGACGCCGCCAATTCGTTGAGCGCGCTGCTCGACCAGGTCGGCCAAGGTCAGCAGACCATCAACGCCGCCACCAACGGCCTCACCGGCATCACCAGCCTGCTCCAGCAGGCGCTGTCGACCGTGCAGCAGGCCCAGCAGGCGAGCCAGAGCGCCGGTTCGACCACCGGCACGGTCAGCATCGCCTCGAGCGGCAGCCTGCTCCCGGCGTCCGCCGGCAACATCCTGATCGCGACCGGGGGCACCACCTACACCGTGGCAGTCGCCGCCAGCTCGACGCTGAGCCAGATCGAAGCCGACATCAACGGCACCGCCGGCCTTGGCAGCGCCGGCGCCATCACCGCGAGCGACAACGGCGCCGGCGATCTCGTGCTGACCGCCAACAACGGATCGACGAGCTTCACGGTCGAGCAGAATGCGACGTCGACGGCACTCGGTCTTACCGGCGCCAGCAACGTCGCCGTCTACGGCTCGAGCGCGACGCGCAGCACGCTGCAGACGAACTACAACGGCCTCTTGACCCAGATCAACCAGCTTGCCTCCGACTCCGGCTACAATGGCGTCAATCTGTTGATCGGCAACAACCTGACGATCGACTTCAACCAGGCCAACACCAGCACGCTGACCATCACCGGCGTGACGTATAACTACCAGGGCCTCGGCTTGGCGCAGATCGCCGGTTCGAACACCGGCTCGTTCCAGGACAACAGCGCGCTTGGCACCGTGGCCACCGCGCTCAACAACGCGATCACCGAGGTGCAGACCCAGACCGAGACATTCGGCACCAATTCTGGCGTCATCGGCACCCGGCAGACGTTCATGACCAACATGATCAACACGCTGCAGACCGGCGCCAGCAACCTGGTCGTCGCCGACCAGAACCAGGAAAGCGCCGACCTGCTCACCGAGCAGACCCAGCAGCAGCTCGAAATCTCCGCACTGTCCATCGCCAACCAGGCGAACCAGTCGGTGCTCAAGCTGTTCGGCTAAAAGCTTCTGGTACAGGCTGCACGCGGAAGCGGCGGGGCAACACCCGCCGCTTTCGTTTTCGTCCCGGCGCGCCGGAATTTATGGATAAGCCAATCTTAAGGCGCGCGGTACTAAAATCCAGGCTACCTCGACAGCGTCTGCGTTAAAGGAACAAAAGGAAATGAACTACGCCAGCAGGGCCTACGCCAAGATCGCACGCGAGACTGCGAACCCGCGCGAGCTCGAAGCCGACCTCCTACTGAAGGCCGCCGCCAAACTGCAGGCGGTGCGGAACTCCTGGCGAGACGAGCGCCGCGGGCTCGATGAGGCGCTGCTGTACAATCGCAAGCTTTGGACGGTGTTTCTCGACTCTGTCATCAGGGAGGACAGTCGGCTGCCGCAGCCGTTGTGCGAAAACCTCAAGACGCTCGGCGCATTCGTCATGTGCGAGACGTTTTCGCTCATGACCAAGCCGCAGGAGAAGCACCTCAACAATCTCATCAACATCAACCGCCGCATTGCCGCCGGCTTGCGCGGCAGGCACTAGCACGCGCAATGGGCAAGCCGCTGCCCCACGATCTGATCGCGCAGGCACGCGGCCTGATCGCGGGCGACGAACTGAAGAAGGCGGCGCTCGACTATTCACGCGCCATGCGGCAGAGGGTCGAGCGCGACCAGGGCGGTCTCTTGAGCGTGTTCGACGGCTGGTTCGCGCGCGTCCTGCGCCGTCTGACCGAATTCGATGCGAGCCGCTCCTGGGAAGAAAGCGTGCGCGAGAACGCCGCGCAGTCGCCGGCGGCCGAGGATCTGCACTGGGACCTGCTGCGGCTACGCCTGTTTCTCGACCGCTGGCGGCAGGGGCGTTTCGTGCCATTCGCCGCGCGGGAGAGGTCGCAAATCCACTACCACCCGCGGTTCGGCACCGAGTTTGGCGCCGACGTGCTGTTGACTTGCCAGGGCGCGCCGTCGCTGCTGCGCTGGCGCGGCCAGCCGCTGATGAAAAACGTCTTCGATTTCGCCATCTACCCGGCGCTGATCGCCGAACTACGTCCGCGCACGATATTCGAAATCGGCTCCGGGCTCGGCGCCAGCGCCGCCTGGTTCGCCGACCATATGGCCTTTGCCGGCGTCGAAGGCCGGGTCCATTCGGTCGATCGCGTGAAGCCCTCGGTGGAGCATCCTCTCGTCACCTTCTATCAGGGTGACTGCCACACTCCCGAGCGGCTGTTCGACCCTGACCTGCTCGCCCTCGAACCGCATCCCTGGTTGGTGGTCGAGGACGCGCATCAAAACGTTGCCGGGGTGCTCGAGCAATTTCACAAATATCTGGCGCCCGGCGATTACCTGGTGGTCGAGGACAGCGACATCAAGCGGCAGGCGTTGCGAAGCTTTCTCGGCGCGCACGCGAGCGATTATCTGGTCGACACGCGCTTTACCGACAATTTCGGGCGCAACGCGACCTCAGCGGCGGATTCGATTTTCGTCAGAACGGCATCGGCCGAGAAGAAATCTGCACTCAAGCCCTGATGCCCGACCGCGCTCTATTCGCGATCCAAAGCGCCAACGACGACCTCAAGCAAGCAGACGCAGCGCTCCCGCCGAGGGATTGGCGGTAATGGCAAGCGCAGAGGCCGCGAGTTGCTGCTGCGTCTCCAAAGCCGCGGCCAGCGCGCTATCGGCATTGGTGTCGGCCGCCGTAAGATTCGTGGCTCCCGTCTGCAGCGTGCTGATAAGGCTCTTGCCGAACGTTTGCCACGCAGTCGCCACGGAGTTTTCGACGCCCAGGTTTGTCGACATGGTCTGCAGCGTCGTCAACGCGCTTGAGATTGCAGTGAGCGCATTGTTGACGTCGGTGTTGCCCTGCCACTGGTTGGTCGCCGACGACAGGCCCAGTCCGCTCGAAGTGGCCGTGCCGCCGCCGCCCGACAAGGCCAGCGTATTGCCGTTGGCGTCGACATTGAGCGTGTAAGTGGATCCGGTCAGCAGGTTGACGCCGTCGAACGTCGCATCCTGGGCGGCAGTGTTGATCTGCGTGAGGATGTTGTTGTACTGCGTGGCGAGGCTTTGCCGAGTGCTGTTGACGACGAAATTCGTAGTGCCTGCGGTCAATCCGAGAACGCTGCTCAAAGTGCCGGGACCGGATTCGGTGCCGCCTACCGTAATGTTGACGTTCGCCGAGTTCGCGGTCAGCACAATGTCTCCGCTCGCGTTCAAACTCGCGGTCACCTTTATTCCGGCCGTATTGTTGATCGCATTCAGAAAGGTCTGCACCGTGTCATTATTGGCCGCCGTATAGGTGGCGATCGTGGTGCCGTCGTTTACGGTCACGGTATCGCCGGCCTTGAACTTATTGGCTGCGCCACCGGTGGTGGCGATTTGGCTGCCGGTGGTCAGACCCGAAAGCGTTCCGGTGATGGTGACCACCGAACTGGGCGTGGACTCCAACGCCTCATTGGCAACCGTCTGCGCTTGGCTGACGAGGCTTTGGATGGCCGTAATGCCGGTGTTGGCCGCGCCGACCGTGCCGGTCGCGATATTGAATCCGTCGGCCAGCGAGTTAAGCTGTGCCGCCTGCTGGTTGAGCGCCGCCGCGGCAAAATAAGCGATCGGATCGTCGGTCGGATTGTTGACGCGCAGTCCGGTAGACAGTTGCTGCTGCACGTTGGCAAGCTGATTGTTGATCGAATACAGCGCCAGCACAGCTGAGCGCGTGCCCGTCGGAAGAATAATACTGCTCATGACGCGCCCCCATGCGCTTTGCCGAGGTATTCGCCCCCGGACTATTGATTGCATGGTAACGCACGCCTTTTGATATTTCGTCGGAAAATCGACTCAATTGTTACAGTCGGGATTCAGAACTTATTTACGGCAAAGCGACCGCAATTTCATGTCCGACTTAAAGGCGATGCTTATGCGGAAATGACCGAGTTTATTCGCCGCCTGTTGCCTCTTATCTGTAGAGCTATCGCTGCTGAAACCGCATCGAGCGATTGAGCCGCCAAACTTAGTTAACGCTGCGCCTGCCGCCCGTGTCTAAGATTTTAGCAATGCGAGACGGAGCTTGTTAGGAGATTTATGGCAAGCTGCGAAGTGGTTACAGGAAAACTTCGGCCCCGCCCGCTGGCGGGGTATTTTTTTGCAGGCGCAGTGCAGGGAGGAAGCGGTGATCGGTGATCGGCAATCAGCAATCAATAATCAGAAAGAGTGCTTCTGATTCCTGATTACTGATTACTGTCACCCTGATACGGGCGCCAGGAAATTGACCAGGCTCAGCTGGGCGAGCCGCGCCGTCACCGACATCGATGCCGACAGCGTGTTCTGCAGCGTCAAAATCTGTTCGCCGATCTGGTTCTGATTGACGCCCTCGATGCCCTGCTGCATGTCCTGCAGCGTGTTCTGGGTCTGGGTATTGATCGTGTTGGCGTTCTGCACCGTGGTTTGCGCGTTGGCGAGATCCGCCTCGATGTCGGCGACCGATTGGGTGCCCGATTGGCCGGCGAGATTCTGCTCGACGCTCTGGGACAGCGCCTGGTAGCTCGCCTGCGCGTCCGGGTTGCTGGCCGTAAAGCTGCTCGCGGCAAGCGCCCCGATATTGGCAAGGAGCGACGTGAATGCCTGCTCGTTGGCGCGCATGCCATAATCGATAGTCATCGAAGGGCCCACCTGGGCGGTCTGCGTCTGCCGCGCCGGGGTGCTGCCGTCCTCGCCGGTATACCAGAACACCGTATTGGCCGCGGTGCCGTTCACCAGCGCCATCGAGGTGTCGTAGGGCGGCCCGGCGACGCGCTGCGGCGGATTGCCGGTGAAGAAGTTTTGCGCGGCAACGATCGCCGAGGCGGCCGGCAAGGTGGTTTGGGCGAGATTGCCGATGGCGGTATTCAGCGCGGTTTGCAGATTGCCCGCGGTCTGCGTGTAGTTGGTGCCGATGCTGAATTGGTTGGCTCCGGGCGGCTGGGCGTTGGCCGCCTGCAGCGTGATGGTTTGGCTCGAGCCGTCGGGCAGCGTGAACTGAAACTCGATCGAATCCCCGGGATTGGGATTCGATGTCAGGTTCACCGAGATCGACGGCGGCGAGCCGGTCGGCCCGCTCGCGGTGGCGCCGGTCAGGCTGGAATTGACGCCGGCGAGCACAAAGCCGAACGGCGAGCCGTCCTGGCTGACGGTTACGGTCGAGCCGGTGAGGCCGACGGTCAGGCGGCCCATGTTGTTGGCGCCGAGATCGGCGGCTTGGCGCTGGGCGATGATCTGCGTCAGTCCAGCCTGGGTACCGGTGCCGTTAAGAATGGCATCGGTCGAAGCGGTCGACGGCTCGTTCACCGCGCTGCCGGAAAACAGATAATTGCTGCCGACCTGCGTGTTGAGCAGCGACAAGATTTGATCGAGATCGCCTTCCGCGGTGATCTGCGCCTGCGTCTGGCCGTTGTTGTCGAGCGTAAAGGAGCCCTGGTTGCTGATCGATTGCGCCATCGAGCTGCCGACGTCGCCGATCTGCGTCAGCACCGACTGCGCCACGCCGAGCGTGGTGGTCACGTTGTTCGTAGTGTTGCTGTAGCCGTTGATGGCGGAAAGCTGGGCGCCGAGCTCGAGCGCCAGCCCGGCCTGCGAGCCGAGCCCGGAATAGGTCTGCGAGGCGTCGCCGGTGCCGAGCTCTTCGGAGAGCGTCGTCAGTTGATTGAACATGGCGTTCTGCGCCGTCAGATTGGCGGCGGTGATTGATCCCGGCCCGGTAATGCTCATCACTGCACCGTTTGCAACAACGTCGACATCAATTGCTGGATCGTGCTCATCACCCGCGCATTGGCGCCGTAGGCGTTTTGCAGCGCGATCAGATTCGACATTTCGGTGTCGATATTGACTCCGGACTGCGAATTGAAGCGCTGCTGCAGCGCGCTCAGCACCGTGTCCTGGCCCTGCTGCAGGCTGGTCGCGGCATTGGCCGCCTGGCTCTGCTGGCTGACGATCTGGCTCATATAATCGGCCAGCGTGCCGCTATACGGCGCCTGCGCGGTGCCGATGCCGGTGGTCGGCGAAAACGTCAGCGCGGCATTGGTCATCTGGTTGAGGATGAAGTTCGGCCGCGTCGGATCGCCGGACGCGGTATTGGCCGCATAGGTGACCAGTCCCGAGGGCGTGGCGACCAGCGCCGAATTGACGGTGATCCGTCCGGCAAGGCCGGTGGTCTGCGAGCCGCTCGCGGTGAGCGCGCCGGTGATCGGCTGGTTGCCGTCGGTGAACAGCGGCAATTCGGCGCCGCCGGAGGTCAGCGATGTCACCGTCGCGGTCGCCGACAGCGCATTGACCACGTTGGTGGTGCCGCTGGCGTTGAGCACCTGCAAGGTGCTGCCGGAAAGCGCGGCGAACTGCAGGCTGGAGCCGAACGCCGCGTTGAGCTGCGTTACCACAGAGCTCAGGCCGCCGGAAAAATCGACCCCGATGGTCTGGTTATTGGGGTTCGCCTGCGATGTTTGCAGCGGCAGCGTGCCGCCCTGGCCGAGCGACACGATCGTGATGGTGTGCTGCACATTGCTCGGATCGGTGTAGGTCAGCTGCACCGAGTTGCCGGGCAGCACGCTGCCGACACCGACGCTGTAGCCCGACTGCGCGCCGGAGGTGACCGCGGAGCCGCTCGTCGTCACGTTCGACAGCGACTGCGCCATCTGGTTGGCGAGTTCGTCGAGCTGGTTTTGCGCCTGCGGCAGGACGCTGTCGCGCATCTGCAGGTAGGCGGCGAGTTCGCCGGACTGGATCGCGTTGTTGGCGATGAGGTCGGTCGTGGTGCCGCCGGGCGAGGTCAAAGTGATGGTGCCGACCCCATCCTGGCTCGGGTCGGCACTCCACAGCGAGGTCGCCGACAGCGTGCCGGTATTGGCGAAAGACAGCTGGGAGGCCTGCACGCCGGACACCAGCTGCAGGCCGGTCCCGGTGAAGATCGAAATCTGATTGCCCGGGTTTTGCACCACATTGACGTTCATCAACTGGGCAAGCTGCGTCACGTCCTGGCCGCGCTGATCCTCGAGCGTCGCCGTGGTGCTGTCGGCGGCGGTGGAGGCCTGAAGCTGCTGATTGAGCTGCGCGATCTGTTGGATGAGCCCGTTGGCGCTCTGCACGTCGTTGGCGATGCCCTGCTCGGCCTGCGTGCGCAGCTGCTGGATCGAGCCGGTCATCGCATTGAGATTTTGCGTCAGCTGCTGGGCGGCGCTGATGACGCCGCTCTGCGCCGACGGCGACGCCGGACTGGTTGACAGTGTCTGCAGCGCGCTGGTGAAATCGTTGTAGATCGCGTCGAACGAGCTGGACGATCCCGGCGTGCCGTAGATCTGCTGCAGCTGCTGGTACAGACTGGCGGCCCGGTCGGCGTAGGAGTCGCCGGAGGTCTCCTGCCACAACTGGCTCTGCAACAGCGTATTGAGATCGCGATTGATGCCGGCGTTGTCGACGCTCGAGCCGGCAGCGCCGGCGGTCCCGACCTCGACCTGCGTGCTGGTCTCTTCGACGTAACCGGGCGTATTGGCGTTGGCGACGTTGCCGGCGATCACCGACAGCGACTGCTGGGTGGTATTCACGCCAGCCAAAGCGCTCGATAACGCTTGGGAAAGTCCCATTGCCCTAGCCGCCCAACCGGCTCACGCCTGCGGCGCCACGCGTTGCGTCGCGCTCACTGGATCACTTGCAACAGACTCTGAATCATCTGGTCGGCAGTCGACATGATGCGGGCATTGGCGGAGTACGCCTGCTGCGCGACGATGAGCTGGCTGAACTGCGTGGCGATATCGACGTTCGAGCTTTCCAGCGAGCTGCCCTCGATGCTGCCGGTGGCATCCAAGATCGCCGGCCCGGACTCCGTCGTCGCCGCGTAGGCGTCGCCGTTGAGCGCCTGCAGCGAATCCTCGCCGTTGAAGGTCGCCAACGTAATCTGCGCAAGCGGGATGGTCTGGCCGTTGGTGAAGGTGCCGACCACGCGGTTCTGGCTGTCGACCGACACCGATTGCAATTGCCCGGCGGCAAAGCCGTTCTGCTGCAATTCGCTGACCTGCGCCGACGTTGTCGACGTCGACGTGGCGAACTGCGTCAGCCCGTTATTGCCGAACTGGACCTGAACGTTGCCGACCGTATCGCCGTTGACCGTCAGGTTTTGCAGGGTGACCCCGGAGATCGGCGGGTTCATCTCGCCCGAGGAGTTGAACGTGAAGGTCTGGCCCGTGTTCTGCCAAGCGACCTGGGTACCGGTCGCGTTGCTGTTGACCTGATAGAACAATTGCCAGGCGTCGGTGCCGCCACTCGACGCGCTTGAGACCTTGGCCCAGCGCAAATCGACGTTCACCGGATTGCCTTGGCTGTCGTAAGCGGTGATCGAGCCGCCGTCGATCGACTCGCTGTTGAACGTCGTGAGATCGTTGCCGATCACCGCGCCGTTGGCGGCGAGCGCCTGCGTGCTGGTGATGCCGAAATCGGCGGCATTGGCGGTGCCGCCGACCACGAGGCTCGATGTCGAATTGGTGGCGGTGAGGCTGATGTCGCCGGTCGCGTCGACCGAGCCGACGACGCCCGTAAGGCCGTTCACGGCCGTCTTCAGCTGGGCGAGCGTTGCCACCTGGTTGGCGCCGGTGCCGAACGTGATCACTTGCGGCGTACCGCCGGCGACGCTGACGGTGAGCGTCTCGCCATTCAGCGAGGGGTCCTGAGTCAACAGATCGGTCGGCGGGAAATTGATATTGCCGGCGCCGAATCCGACCGAGGCCGCGCCGGTGCCGCCGACCGTGATATTCGCGGTTGCAGTGGTGCCGGTGAGCGCGATCTGACCGCCGCTCAACGTCGCCTGCACGGCGGCGGTCCCGTTGTTGATGGCGTTCAACAGGTCGCCCACTGTGTCGGTAGTGCCGTTCGCCGTGAAGCTCGTCGTGTTGGTACCGTCGCCGACGGTGTAGGTGCCGGCCGTCAGGACCGTCGAGCTGGTCAGGCCGGCGACGGTGCCCGTTCCGGTCGCCACCGCATCCGGCTGGAAGGTCGCTCCGGTGCCGATGATCTGCGCGCCGGCGACCGGGTTGTTCTGGAAGCTCGCTTCGTTGAGCAGCGCCGAGGGCTGACTCGGCAGGTTGGCCTGATATTGGATCTGCGTGGTCGCCTGCGCCGGCACGAAGGCGTTGTTGAACTGCAGCACTTGCGGCACGTTGCCGACCGGGTTTCCGGTGGCGCCGTTGACCGGAATGCCCATCAGATAATATCCGGCGCTGTTGACCAGGTTGCCGTTGGCATTGAGCTGAAAATCGCCGGCGCGGGTGTAATCGCTGACCCCGCTGAACACCGGCTGATTGTCGGTGAACCCGGTCGGCCGCGCCACCACGAAGAAGCCGTCGCCGTTGATCGCCATATTGGTCGAAACCTCGGTGGACTGGATCGTGCCCTGAACGGTATTGGTCGCCACCGACGCGGCGACGACGCCGTTGGTGGTCTGCTCGGAGGGCACGGCCTGCGACACCAGGTCAGCGAAGCTCGTGTTGGTTTCCTTGTATCCCGTGGTCTGCGAGTTGGCGACGTTGCCGGAAATGTTCTGCAGCGCGAACGACTGCGCCTGCAGACCGGCGACTGCCGTGGTCAATGCATCGAAGATACCCATGACTGGTCTCCAACTGAGCTTCGCAGCCGCCGCGCCCGCGCAGCGCGCGGGCAGCAGCCAAGCCTTTTCCGGGCCGTTACGGAGCAAGCCATGTGCCATGAATTTTCGCAAGCTATTTCAATGCGATACGGCGCTGCACCCAATGCCGCGGTCGGGCCGAATGTGCCGCTTCCCGGCAGAAATTGCCGGGCGGTGTGTTATTCTTCCCCACGTAGCGTGGCAGGATAATCAGGATCGAACTTCATGCGCTTCGAGGGCACGGCCGCCTATGTGGCCACCGACGATCTGAAAATCGCGGTCAACGCCGCGATCGCGTTGGAACGGCCGCTCTTGGTCAAGGGCGAGCCGGGCACCGGCAAGACGGTGCTCGCGATCGAGATTGCCAAGGCGCTCGGCGCGCCGCTCATCGAATGGCACATCAAATCGACCACCAAGGCGCTGCAGGGCCTCTACGAATACGACGCCGTGACACGGCTACGCGACAGCCAATTGGGCGACGCCCGCGTCAAAGACATCCGCAATTACATCAAGCGCGGCAAATTGTGGGACGCGTTCGCCTCCGATGAGCGGCCGGTGCTGCTGATCGACGAGATCGACAAGGCCGACATCGAGTTTCCCAACGATCTGTTGCAGGAACTCGACCGCATGGAGTTCTTCGTCTACGAGACCGGCGAGACCATCCGCGCCCGCCGCCGGCCCATCGTCGTCATCACCTCCAACAACGAGAAGGAGTTGCCGGACGCGTTCCTGCGCCGTTGCTTCTTTCACTACATTCGCTTTCCCGATGCCGACACCATGCGCGCTATCGTCGAGGTGCATTTTCCCGGCATCAAGCAGCGGCTGGTGGCCGAAGCGCTCCGGCTGTTCTACGAAATCCGCGACGTGCCCGGCGTGAAGAAGAAGCCCTCGACCTCGGAGCTGCTCGACTGGCTCAAGCTTTTGATGGTCGAGGACATTTCGCCCGAGACCTTGCGCGAACGCGATCCCAAACGCCTGATCCCGCCGCTGCACGGCGCGCTCTTGAAGAACGAGCAGGACGTCCACCTGTTCGAGCGCCTCGCCTTCATGGCGCGCCGCGAGGGGCGCTAGCGACGCTCAAGAATGAACTCCAAAGGAAGCACCATGAGCAAACATCTCACGCGCCGCGCTGCGCTCGTTAGCTTTGCTGCCGTCGCCGGCACGCGCGCCTTCGCCCAGACAAGCGCCTGGCCGGCGCGCACCATCACCATCGTGCACGGCTATCCGGCCGGCGGGCCGTCCGACCTGATCGCCCGCATTTTGGCCGAAGGCCTGACCAAGGCGCTCGGCCAATCGGTCATTGTCGAGGCGCGGCCGGGCGCCTCGGGCACCGTGGCGGCGGCGCAGGTAGCGCGCGCCGCGCCCGACGGCTACACGCTGATGGTGATTCCGTCCGGCCATGCCAGCGTCGCCGCGACGTTCGCGCATCTGCCGTACCGCTCGGTCGATGATTTCACCACGATCAGCCTCGTCTCCGAATATCCCTATCTGATGTGCACCAATGCGACGAGCGGCATCACGACCGTCGCCGCGCTGCTGCAAGCGGCAAAGACACGCAAGACGCCGCTTCTCTATGGCACGCCCGGAATCGGATCCGGCCCGCAGCTCGCCATCGAGCTGTTTGCGCTCAAAAGCGGCGTCAAATTCCAGCACGTGCCGTTTCACGGCAGCGCGCCAGCCTCCGCCGAGCTCCTTGCCGGCCGGCTCGATTTCATGATGGACCCGCCGGCGACGCTGATCGAATTCGTCCGCAACGGCAAGCTCAACGCGCTCGCAGTGTCGAGCGCCAAACGCTATTTCGCGTTGCCCGAAGTGCCGACCATCGCCGAAAGCGGCGTGCCCGGGTTCGACGTGAGCGCCTGGCAGGGCCTTGTCGCTCCCGCCGGCCTGCCCGAGCCGATCCTGCGCCGGCTCAATACGGAAGTCGTTCGTATAGTCCACGAGCCGGCGACGATCGCGCGGCTGCATACTTTCGGCAATGAAGCAGCGCCCTCGACGCCCGAACAATTCAAGAAACGCCTGGTCGACGACATCGCGCTGTGGAGCGCCCTCGCCGACGAGATCCACTTTGAGAAGATTTGAGGCCCGGAACGCCGTAGGCCCGGATGAGCGACCCACCTACGCTCGCTCCGCGAGCTTCGGCGCGGTTTTAGTCGCGCCGAAGCGCGGAGCGCGAAGGCGGGAGCGACATCCGGGAACTGCCTCGCGGCTCTCACCGCATATCGCAGCGCTGATGCGGGCTACTCAGTCAGATCGTCAGGCATTCTGCTACGCCGAGCCCTTCAGGTGCTTGTCGCACTGACTCCAATAGCCGCCGCCCTTTTCAACCCACTTAAGGCCGCCATTGGCATTGGATGCCTTGTTTGCCTTGTATTGATCGGCGCAGGTATGCAAGCGCGCCTTGCCCGCCGATTCACTGGCATATTTGGAATTGACGGCCGACGGGAAGACGGCGTTGCCGCTGGCAGCTGGCGCGGGCGTCCTCGCCGCCTTCTTCTCTGCAGGCGCAGGCGCTGCGGCTGGGGCTGGACCACTTGATGCCGGTGCCGGCGCTGGCGCCGCGGCCGCCTGCGCGCCGCACTCCGCCTTGCGGAAGTCGTTCCATTTCATGCCGTTGAGAGTGCCGGCCTTCTTGGCTTCCTGATACTTGGCGCCGCACTCTTTCGTGGTGAGGGCATGTGCCGGAATCGAGACCGCACTATTGGCAAGGGCCGCGAGAACAATTCCCGAGGCGATCGCTATCTGGGATTTCATCGCAGATTCCTCCTACGTGTTCCTCAGTTGCTATATCGTCCGTCGCCTAGCGCTTTGGCCCGAGAGCTCATTGGCTGAGGCCTGCGCTCTCGCAACTCTTCCGAAAGCTCGTTTCTGCGGCGCCATGCAGCTTTTGCTTTGTCGCCTGCTGCTGGCAGCAACTCTTCACCTTACTGTTCAAGGCCGCGCCGTGAAGGTTGGTGGCTTGCGTTTTGCAATCGGCGCCGGCGCCGGCTCCCGGGCCGGCGGGAGTCTGCGCCAACGCGGCGCCTGCCAGACACAACGACGCAAAAACGATGGCGGTGACTTTCATTTCCTCCTCCTGATTTTGCGCAAGCGAAACATTCTGCGCAAGCGAAAACGGCGTTGCATCACGTGGCCGGCTGCAGCTGTCCGCTCCTGCTTGCCTGATCGACGACGTTGGGCAGATGCTGCGCGAGCATGTTCAGCGCCGAATCGACCGGCAGGCCGAGATGGCGGGCAATCTCCTGAACCTGCGAATTGCCGAGCACGGCCTTCAATTGATCGGCTGTGATCGGCGCATTCGCGCCGGGGCCGAGCCATGACTGGACCTGCTTTTGCAGGCCGCCCTGCTGCAATTGCGTTACGAGCCCGTTGAGATCGCCGAACTGCGTTCTCGCCAGCAGGGCGTTGATCAGGGAAGGCGCCGCCCCCGATTCGATCTGCCCAAGGGCGCCCTCGAGCATGCCGCCGAGATTAAGTTCTTGGAGCAAGCCCATATTGTCCTCCACACGCGGCCACCACGACGCCAACGATGCGCCAGGTGTCAGAACCACAACGCAAGCTTAGAAGGTTCCGCGCATGCAGACCCAGCAGCACCTTTCGGTAATGAGGCTATACTTCCCGGTAACGAGACTACCTCTCCGCCATGAGGCCATACCTCGGGCGGACAGGGAGCGCGCACACTTGTTCCGCCTGAGCCGGTTCTAATTTCGCGCTCGCGATATCGTGAAAACGCGGCGCATGCGGCGGCAAATAAAGCCGACCCGGCGGTGTTCACGTTGCGACTACCTATAGACAAGCGAGGGGACCATGAAAGCGATGCTGCTCGTCGCCGCCGCCGCAGCTATCATTGCGTCGACAATCCTGGGCGCCGCCACGCCGGCACAGGCGCAGAACTATCCGTGGTGCGCCTATTACGGCGCGGGCGAGGACGGCGGCGGCACCAATTGCGGCTTCGTCAGCTTCGAGCAGTGCATGGCCACGCTCAGCGGCATGGGCGGCTTTTGCAACCGCAACACCCAATACCAACCGCCGGCCGGCCCCGCCGGCCAACATCGCGCGGTGAGCCGGTCGCACAAGCATCGTTCGTAGGCGAGCTACGAAACGGCGTCGCTTCGCCAGGGCCGCATTGATCCGCAAAAGCGCAATACCCCTGGCAATAAAAATCACATAACTTCAAGCCTTTGTATCAAACGGCTGTGAGAGGAGGTGCGAGTGCGATTGAGCGCGAAGCGGGAAGGCGCTTCAATCTCCCGCGCCTTGGTGCGAAGGCTCTGAATCTCGCTGCCGGCGCGCAGCGGCTTCGGTTTCATCACCGCGCGCGTCAGGCGGCACGATGGATTCGGCAGTCGCGGCATCCGCCGCTGCGCTTTGCGTTTGCGGTTCGGACGCGTTGCGCTGCGCGGCGGCACGCGCCTGGGCGCGCCGCTCGGCAGCGGTGTCGGTCAGCCGCTTGATCCACACCCGCAGCTGCGCCGCGGTGCGGCCGAATACGCCGCCGGCCCACACCAGCTCGAACGGCGTGAACTTGCGCCAGGTCTCGTCGCCCTCGACGATGGCGCGGGCGACGATGTTGCCGGCCATCGCGGTGGTGTCGAGGCCGTGGCCGCCAAAGCCGCTGGCAAGCCAGACACCGGGACCGAGCTCGCCGATCTGCGGCATGCGGTGCACGGTGTTGCCGAGCGTGCCGTTCCAGGCGTAATCGACCGCGACGCGGCCGAGCTGCGGATAGGTTTTTGCAATGTCGTCGGTGAGCGCCGCACGATAGCGGCGCGGATTGCGCGGCCACACCGTGGCGCGGCCCGACCACATCAGCCGGTCGCCGCCGACGATGCGATAATGATTGTCGGCGAGATCGGTGTCGCTCACCGCGCCGCGATACCCGACCACCGCCGTCAGCCGATCGCGCTCGATCGGCGCCGTGACGATCACGTAGGTGGTGATCGGCACCAAGGTCGCGGCGACGCGCGGCAACAAACCTTTGAGCTCGACATTGCCGGCAAGCACGACATGGGCGGCGCGCAGCCGCGCTGCCGGCGTCGTGATGCGCTTGCGCACCCCGGTCGGATCGATCGACAACGCCGGCGTCGTCTCGAAGATGCGGGCGCCGTCGCGCTCGGCGGCGGCGGCGAGCTGGAGCGCGTAATTGAGCGGATGGATGGTGAAGGCGCGCAAGAAATGAATGGCGCCGAAATAGCGTTCGCTGTGCAGAAACGCCCGCACGCGCTCGGTCGGCCAGCCTTCGACCTCGCAGCCGAGATCGCCGAGGAGTCTGATGGTGCGGAACAGATCGTCGCTGTCATCGACTTTCGATACGTAAAGCCAGCCGGCTTCGGGATCGATGCCCTCGGCGCCTTCAGCCGCGATGGTGTCGCGCACATAATCGAGCCCGGCCTGCGACAGCGCCCAAAGGTCCTTGGCGTGCTCGAAACCGACCCGGGCGACGACTTTGTTCGGATCGGCTGCGAAGCCGGGCAACACGAAGCCGGTGTTGCGCCCGGAAGCGCCGCCGGCGAGCCGGCCGGCTTCCAGTAACGCCACCGACCAGCCGCGGCGCGCCACCTCGCGGGCGGTGGTCAACCCGGCCAGGCCGCCGCCGACGACGGCGACATCGACGTCGAGATCGACCGCAAGCGGCGGCCGTGGCTCGACCGGCAGCATGGTCGCCGCATACCAGGAGCGGCCGTAGGCGGCGGCCGGATCGGCTTGCTCATTCATGCGTGTGGGCATTCGCTCGAGCTTACCGCCGCATGCTAGACTTGTGCGGGCGATAAAGCGACATTGCCGCGATGCGCCGTCTCATGCTGCTGCGCCACGCCAAGACCGAGCGCGCCGAACCCGGTGAGCGCGACCGCGACCGCAAGCTCACCAGGCGCGGCCGCGCCGATGCGCCGGTCCTTGGCACCTACATGGCACACCACGACCTCATTCCGGATCTTGCGCTCGTTTCTCCGGCAGTGCGGACGCAGGAAACCTGGAAGCTTTTGGCCGCCGCCTTCGCCAAGCCACCGAAGGCAGCCACCGACGAGCGCATCTATAATGCGAGCGCAGACAGGCTCATGACCGTGCTGTCAGAGCCGCGCAAGGCGCGCGTACTGCTGCTTGTCGGTCATAATCCCGGCATTCAGGATCTTGCGGTGGAGCTGATCGCCGCAGGCGACGCCGCGATGCGCGAGCGCGTGACGGAAAAGCTGCCGACCTCGGGACTGGTGGTCATCGATCTGGCTTTCGACGACTGGGCGCTGCTGCATCCGCATGCCGGGCGGCTCGAGCGCTTCGTCAGCCCGCGCCTGATCGCCGCCGCCGAATAGGTTTCGTGCGGGATTTTTGAAATGTATGTGAGCCATGTATAAGCGCATTCTGGTGCCGATCGACCTCGCCGACGTCGAGCTCGCCAAGCCCGCCATCGCCAGCGCGCTGCTGATGGCAAAGGAAACCGGCGGCGTCGTTCGCCTCGTCAACGTGCTGCCGACCACGCCGGTGATGCTCGCCGAATACGTGCCGGCGGATTTCGAGGCCCAGCAGCACAGCGCCGCCGAAGAGGCGATCGCCATCGTCGCCAAGGAAACCGGACTGCCAGCCGAGCGCATCTCGAGTGTGGTGCGCCAGGGCCATGTCGACCGCGAGATTTTGGACGAGGCCGCCGCCATGCATGCGGACCTCATCGTCATGAGCTCGCACCGCACCGGCATGCGCACTTATTTTCTCGGCTCCAATGCCGGCCACGTCGTGCGCTACGCCGGCTGCTCGGTGCTCGTGGTGCGGCAGCCGATAGCGAAGTGAGGCACGCGCCCATGAACGAGCCATGCAGTTTCTTTCTGAAGCTTCCGAACCCACTCACCCCAACCCTCTCCCCTTCGCTCCCCTTCGGGGAGAGGGAGTGCGCGAGGCGAGCATCTTCTCTTCACCTCTCCCCGGAGGGGCCCCGGAGGGGAGAGGTCGAGCGAGCCAACGGGTCGGCGCGTAGCGCCGCCCGATGACAAGCTCCGCGAGCGAGGGTGAGGGGGTTCGGACATTCCAGAATTTTTTCTGAACCTTCCAAACCTCTCACCTGATAGGTCAGTCATGCCGATTGAGATAAAGCCGCTGTCACCGGCGCTCGGTGCCGAAATCGCAGGCGTCGATCTGCGCCAGGACCTGCCGGCCGAAACCGTCGCCGCGATCATCGACGCCTGGCACCAGCATCTCGTTCTGTTGTTCCGAAACCAGGAGCTAAGCGAAGACGACCAGATCCGCTTCGCCCGCCATTTCGGCCCGCTGCAGAAGCGCACCCGGCCACCCGAGGCGATCAACGAATACGGCCACACCAAATATCCGGAATTGACCATGCTGGTGTCGAACATCCGCGACAACGGCAAACTGATCGGCTCGCTGCCGGACGGCGAAATGCATTTTCATTCCGACCAGTGCTACCTGGAAAAGCCGGCGGCGGGCACGTTTCTCTACGCCATCGAGGTGCCTTCAGCCGGCGGCGACACCCTGTTTCTCAACATGTACAAGGCCTATGAGACGTTGCCGGCCGAGGTCAAAGCGCGCATCGACGGCCGCAAGGCGCTCAACGCCTATCTGTACGATTCGACAACGCGGTCGGTAAACGGCGCCAAGGTCGATTTCACCGCGCATCCGCACCATATGCAGCCGATCGTGCGCACCCACCCGGCGACCAAGCGCAAGGCGCTTTACGTCAACCGCCTGATGACGTTCACGGTCGAGGGCCTCGACGATGACGACGGCACGGCGCTGCTCAACGCGCTGTTCGACCACATGGAACAGGACAAGTTCATTTACGCGCACCACTGGCGCGTCGGCGATCTCGTGCTGTGGGACAACCGCTGCACGCTGCACGCGCGCACCGATTTTTCCGACCGGGAGCGCCGCCTGCTGCGGCGCTACGTCGTCATGGGCGACCGCGTGTATTGATTGCTTTGTAGTGTGGGCAAAGCGAAGCGTGCCCACGCTGTTTTAGACCGTGAGAGTGATGGGCGTGGGCATGGCGCCTACGGCGCCTTTGCCCACCCCACACTTTGACGTTCGGAGTCTTAAGGCCCACAGATCCAGATCCAGCCGACCGGCGTCCACTGCCAGCAGGGACCGACGCCCGGCCACCACCAACGGCCGTGCCAGAAATGCCGACCGCCGCCGCCACGCACGAAATGGCCGCGAGGACCGCCATGGACGACGCCGCCGTGGCCGACAAAGGCGCGCCCGCCAACGTGTCCGACGCCGCCGTGTCCCATGCCGCCGTGTCCCATGCCGCCGTGTCCGCCCGATCCGCCGTGTCCGCCCGACCCGCCGCGCGCTAGCGCGGCCGTATCGCTCAACGTCAGTGTGCCGAAGCCGGCCACAGCCGCGATCGCGGCGATGGCGAGCCCACGCCTGAGAATTGTGCCGAGGCTACGTTTGGGCATGTCCCTCCCCTTGCTTGTTATGGATGGCACCTTAAGCGCAGTGCCTGCGTTCGGCAACTAACATCGCTCGCAACTGCGCTCAAACTGTGGTGAGCCGCACTGCGTCCACGATGTTCGCAAGATGTGAATTTAGGCCGCCAGCGCCGCCAAAATCCGCGCCCAGCTGCGGATGCCCTTGTGGAAGCTTTTGAGATCGTATTTTTCGTTCGGCGAATGCACGCGGTCGTCGTCCAGCGCAAAACCGACCATCAGCGTATCCATGCCGAGCACGGTCTTGAAATCGGCAACGATCGGGATCGAGCCGCCGGCGCCGACCGTCACCGCCTTTTTGCCCCACTCCTGGGCGAGCGCCGCGCGCGCCTTGACCAGCGCCGGACTGTCGAACGCCACCGCAAAAGCCGGCGCGCTGGTATGATCGCTGAACGCGACCTTGCAGTCCGCCGGCACGCGGGCGCGGACGAAATCGCGGAAGGCGTCGCGGATCTTGTCGGGGTCCTGCGCGCCGACCAGGCGGAATGAGACTTTCGCCATGGCGGTAGAGGGAATGACGGTCTTCGCCCCCTCCCCCGTATAGCCGCCGATGATGCCGTTCACCTCGGCGGTCGGCCGCGTCGAAACCTGCTCGATGATCAGGCGGCCCTGTTCGCCGGCTGGAATTTTAAGCCCGACGGGGGCGAGGAATTTTTCCGGCGTCAGCCCGAGCGCCGCCAGATCGGCCCTGATGTCGGCCGGCAGCTCGGGCACACCGTCGTAAAAGTGCGGAATGGCGACCGAACCGTCGGGCTTGTGCAGCGCGGCAAGAACATCGACCAGCACGTGAATCGGATTGCGCGCCGCGCCGCCGAACAGGCCGGAATGCAGGTCGCGATCGGCGCAGGTCAGCCTGACCTCCTCATAGACGAGGCCGCGCAGCGACGTGGTGATCGACGGCGTCTCGGCATCCCACATGCCGGTATCGCAGACCAGCGCCAGATCGCGGGAGAGCTCGGCAGCGTTGTCGCGCACAAAGCCGAACAGATGCTTGGAGCCGCATTCCTCCTCGCCCTCGATCAGCATGGTGATGTCGAGCGGCAGCGCGCCGGTCACCGCCTTGAACGCGCGGCACGCCTCGATGAATGTCATCGCCTGGCCTTTGTCGTCGCAGGCGCCGCGCGCCACGATGATCTTGCGGCCGCCGTCGACGGTTTCCAGGCGCGGCTCGAAGGGCGGCGTAGTCCATAAATCAAGCGGGTCGACCGGCTGCACGTCGTAATGGCCGTAAAACAGCACCCGCGGCGGCCGGCCATCCGCCTTGGGGCGGCCATCGCCATTCGCTGCTTTGCCGACCACCACAGGATGTCCCTGCGTCGGCCGCACGCTAGTCTCGAATCCGAGGCCGCGCAGATCGGCGGCGACATGGTCGGCTGCCGTCCGGCAATAGGACGCATAAGCGGGATCGGTCGAGATCGACTGGATGCGCAATAGCGCAAACAGCCGGTCAAGGCTGGCATCAAGATCGCGGTCGATGCGGTCGAGGACCGCCGGCAAAGCCTCGGAAGCGTTCATGGCGTCACCGTCTCCATACTTTACAGGTGGACCAGACACGATAGATAGAACAGACCGCCAGGAAATAATCGCGAAAACCTGATTTGCACGGCGTTCGCCGCCTCACAAGCGTTGCAACTTTGCATCATTATATCGTTGACATCACAAGCCCAATATGCTGTAATCGCCGCATTGAGAGGGCTTGGTCATGGCTAGCTTCACCGAAAAGCGGTTCAACGATGACAGCGCTGCGCGCGAGTACTTGGAAAGCCTGCGCTGGCCGGATGGTCCGGTGTGCCCGCATTGCGGCACGGTCGGCCACGCCTATGCGATCAAGCCCGAAGGCACCTACCGCTGCGCCGAAGCCGCCTGCCGGGGCAATTTCACCGTCACCATGAATTCGCCCATGGAGCGGTCACACATCGCGCTCCACAAGTGGGTTCTGGCCTTCCACCTGATGTGCTCCAGCAAGAAGGGCATCAGCGCCCATCAGCTGCACCGCACGCTCGGCATCACCTACCGCTCGGCTTGGTTCATGGCGCACCGCATCCGCGAGTGTATGCGCCAGGGCGGCCTTGAGCCCCTTGGCGGCAGCGGCAAGATCGTCGAGGCCGACGAAACCTATTACGGCAAACCGGAAGCGCCGAAGGCCAAGAACGTACATGGCAAGCCGTTCCGCTTTGCCAAGAAAAGCCCGCGCAATCGCCGCCCCATCGTGGCGCTTGTCGAGCGCGGCGGCAACGTCCGCACGTTCCATGTGCCGGTTGCCGATAAGGAGACCGTGACCAAGATCGTGCGCGAGAACGTCGCCCGCGAGAGCCGCCTGCACACCGACGAAAGCAAGCTTTACACCGGCTCCGATCAGCATTTCGACGCGCACAAGACGGTGACACATTCGGCCGACGAATACGTGCGGCAGGATGGCGACGAAACCGTGCACACCAACACGGCGGAAGGCTACTTCTCGATCTTCAAGAAGGGCATGCGCGGCAACTACCAGCACTGCAAAGAGAAGCATCTGCACCGCTATCTCGCGGAATTCGACTTCCGCTACAACCATCGCGTCCGGCTCGGCTACAGCGACGGCGAACGTGCGGCGATTGCCGTGAAAAGCGGCGACGGCAAGCGCCTCACGTACCGGCAAGCTGACTAAGGCCGATTACAGCGCACCGGCGAAGCGGTTCTTGCGCTGGCGCAAGAAGAACTGGAGGCCGCCGAAGCGCAAAATCAAACGGATTTGGGTGCGCTAGTTGCGCTACTGAGCGGAGAAGCGACATGAAACGAGTGGTTACCGGTATCAGCGCTGGCGCATTCGCTGAGGACTTTTCGTTTGCTCAAGTCAATTTTGCCACGACGTTGGGCAGCTCGATCACCTGTCAGTTTTCCCCGCAGGTTCTGGAACGCGTCATCATGAACCTTTCGGAAATGGCCCAGCATTTTCGAAATCGACAAGCAGTACCGGGCGGCCATGCACAAATCGACGCCGTAACGGCCGTAGATGCGACTGCCTCATCACCCGTAGGAGGGGGGAAGGTAATTCTTGCGTTCCGAGCGGAAAACAATGTGCTCTACCACTTCGCGTTAGCTCCAGAGGTAGCGTCTCGGCTGCTCGGGGAATTTCAAGAGGCCGGAGAAAGCGCGCAGCGGCAAGCCGCGCAAACTCGACAATAGACATACCCGCCTCCCAACAAAGGAGGCCGGGGCGGCCCCTACTTTTTCACAGGCTTGCGTTTGTGGGGACTCTTGCGCCCCACGGCTGTACGCTTGCCGACCTTCGATTCCTCGTAGGTCTTGTGCGGCGTTGCGAACGCCGCACGCAGCGCCGTCTCTGTGCGACGCTGCGCCTCAGCATCGCTAAAGTCGCCGCCCTCGCGAGGTTTTCTAGCCATGGTGGACAAGAGCAAATCTGTTGCCTTCAGCGACGCTTTCATTTGGCACTACGGGGCGTTCCACGCTTCGTGGATATCCGCAGAAGCGCTGCTATGCTACATGATTGGCAGTGTTTTGAAAATCTCACACACCGATACGCACATCATCACCGCGGGCATGGAGTTCGGCCGCAAGGCAGCCATCGCTCGGAACTTGGTTTACCGGAGCAACCACCCAAAAAAGAGCGATGTAATCGGGCTTATCGGCAAGCTCCAGAACGAGAGCAAACGGAATGTCTTTGCTCACGGTTTGATGGTGACGAACAACGACAAAGTGACTTTCCTAGATCGCACTCGCGGCGGAGATTACGATGTAACCGCTCACTCCTTCACGCTCGAAGAATTCATTAAACACGTAAAATCTGTCGTCAAAATCGGCGCCGAGTTGCATAGAGCGTTTGGCCCTAACGAGGACGATCTAGAGGCGTTCCACCAAGCGGCATTGAGCATCGCGAATAAGTCGGCCACGTCGCCCACGCCCCCATCATCCAAAGCGTGAGCGTTGCGGGCGCGCCAAGCCTGAAAGGCCGCCTCTAGGTCGGCCTGCCTTTCAGGCGTGAGCGTTGCGGGCGCGCCATCCTCTTTCGAGGCGGCCGGTGCTACATCTAGCGGCATGTGATGTCAACGATATAATGATGCAACTTTGCAACGGTCGGCGGCGTTTGCGCGGTCGCCTGCGACTCTGTTGCGCCATCTCCTTGACACAGCGTTGTCACGCGGCGTTCCATTACGCTGGAAGCCCGCCGCCAGTGCGGGAGGGGACGGGGCGTGGCGTGGGGCAAGGTCAGCACTCTCAGCAGAGAACATTCGCCTATTGCTGGCCGAAGTTCGGATTAGCCAAGGCCGCGACGCTGTTTTACGCACCGCAAAGGCGATTGCGGCTGGATTTTCGCGTTTGAGGGCAGCTCTTGATGGCCTACCCCATCGCCAATATCCGAGCCATTGGAACGGAGGTCGCTGACATCCTCAAGGAGGAAGGCATCCGCACCACTATCGGGCTCCTGCGCGCGACCAAGACGCCGAAACAACGGCTGCGCCTGGCGACCAAGACCGGCACCGATACGAAGCAGGTCCTCGACTGGGCGACGGCGGCCGATCGCATGCGGGTCAAGGGCGTCGGCTGGGAATACGCCGAACTGTTGCGCGCCGCCGGCGTCAAGACCGTCAAGGATCTGCAATTCCGCAATCCGCAGCACCTCGTCGAAAGAATGCGCGAGGCCAACAAGCGCAAGCTGGTGCACCTGCTCCCCAAGGAAAAGACCGTAGAGCGCTGGATCGAGAACGCCAAAAAGCTGCAGCCCATCATTCGCTATTAGCTCGCTCGCAAACTTCGATCATCGGCGCCCCAGTCGTAACAGCGGCTTTGTCTGGCCGCCGATGGCCTGCGCCGCTTGACTCGTCTTGGCCGACCGCGCAAAGCGGGGCCGTTCGGCGCCGGGGACGATGCCGCGATGGCGCAAAGTTCGACCAACAGCGTGATTGATCCGGGGGTTTCCACCGCTGGCGATGCCGTCATGGCGCGGCTGCGCGCCAGACAGCGGCCGTTGGTCATGGGTGTGCTCAATGTCACCCCGGACTCGTTCTCCGACGGTGGTCGCTTTCTCGATCCGGCCGACGCCATCGCGCAGGCAGAGCGGCTGCGCACCGAGGGCGCCGACGTCATCGATGTCGGCGCGGAATCGACGCGGCCATACGGCGGCGCCGAGCCGGTTACGGCCGACGAGGAGCGGCGCCGGCTCGATGCGGTGCTGCCGGCCGTGGTGGCGCTCGGCGTACCGGTCTCGATCGACACCATGAAAGCCAGTGTCGCAGCCTGGGCGATGGAAACCGGCGCCACGATTGTCAACGACGTCTGGGGACTGCAGCGCGATCCCGACATGGCGCGCGTCGTCGCCGACCACGGCGCGCCCGTCATCATCATGCACAACCGTGACGCCGCCGATCCCGCGATCGACATCATCGCCGACGTCGCCGAGTTTTTCTCGCGCTCGTTGGAGATTGCCTGGGAGGCCGACATCCGCCACGACCGCATCGTGCTCGATCCCGGCATCGGCTTCGGCAAGACGCCGGAGCAAAGCCTCGCGTGCATCGCCAAGCTGCACGAATTCGCAAGCTTCGGCATGCCGCTTCTGGTCGGCGCCTCGCGCAAGCGCTTCATCGATTTCGTCGTGCCGTCGGCGCCGATGGCGCGGCTCGGCGGCTCGCTCGCCGCGCATATCCTGGCGGTCGAGAACGGCGCCGCCATGATCCGCGCCCACGACGTGGCGCCGACCGTGCAGGCGCTCGCCGTTGCCGCGGCCATCAGGCGGGCGCGATGAGCGACAGCGTGTTCGTCAAAGGTTTGGTGCTGCACGCCTATCACGGCGTGATGCAGCACGAGGCCAAGGTCGGGCAAACGTTTACGCTCGATCTTGCGCTGTCGGTCGACCTGGCCGAGGCCTCGCGCAGCGACAAGCTCAGGCACACGGTGTCGTACGACATGGTGGTGCAAACCGCGAGCGAGGCGTTTTGCGGCCGGCGCTATCGCCTGGTCGAAGCGGCCGCCGGCGCGGTCGCCGACGCGGTGCTCGAGCGTTTTGGGCAGGTGCGCGCCGTCGCCGTCACCGTGCACAAGCCGCACGCGCCAATCGCCGCCACGTTCGACGACGTCGGCGTCACCATCGAGCGGACACGCGATGGCCGCGAGCGGCGCTGAGGACGATCGCTGCCGTGGCTGAGGCGTTCATCGCGCTTGGCGGCAATGTCGGCGACGTGCGCGCAAATTTCGAACGGGCGATCGCGCTGTTGCGCGAGGACGGCGCGGTGAAGCTCGTGGCGCGCTCCCCGGACTATCGCACGCCGCCTTGGGGCCTCACCGACCAACCGGCCTTTATCAATGCCGTGATTGCTGTGTCGACCTCGCTTTCGCCTCACGCCCTGTTGGCGCGCATGCAAGCCTGCGAACGCGCGCTCGGCCGCGACCGCGCGCAGGAGCGCCAGTGGGGACCGCGCCCGATCGACCTCGACCTTCTGGCATACGACGATGTGGCGCTGCACGATCCTGACTTGACGCTGCCGCATCCGCACCTGTTCGAGCGCGCGTTTGTTCTCGTCCCGCTCGCCGAGATCGCAGCAGATCGCGTCATTGCCGGCACCCCCGTCGGCGACGCCCTGGCGCGCGTCGATGCCCGCGGCATCGAGAAGCTGGCGCCGCGTGGCGCCGGCTAAGCGGTCGGGCAATCGCACGGCGGCCGTGTTACATTTTGCAGCCATGACCTATTGTAGCCATGACCGAACCTGAGACACCGCTCGCACTTGCCGCCGAGTTTCCGGAAGCAACGCGCGAGGATTGGCGCAAGCTCGTCGACGTCGTGCTCAAGGGTGCGCCATTCGCGCGGCTCGAGAGCTCGACCTATGACGGGCTGACGATCGCGCCGCTTTACGAGCGGGCGTCGGACGCCCGCGCCATTGCCGGCCGCGCGCCCGGTTCGCCCTGGCGTGTCATGCAGCGGGTCGATCATCCCGACCCGCCGGCCGCCAACGCGCAGGCCCGCGAAGACGTGGCGAACGGCGCGACCGGACTGGTGTTGGTCTTCAAGGGCTCGGTGAGCGCCAACGGCTTCGGCCTCGATGCATCGGCAGCGACGCTCGCCCGCGCGCTCGACGGCATCGAACTCGGCGCCAGTCTCGCCATCGACCTCAACCTCTCGCCGGCAACGCGCCACGTGGTGCGCGACGTCGCCGCGCTGGTCAAAACTCGCGGCGCTGCGGCAGCATCGGTCGACCTGCGCGCCAGCATCAATCCGATCAGCGGCTTTGCTGCGGCCGGGCAAAGCGCGCAATCCTGGGAGCAGCTTTCGCAAAGCTTTGCCGCAATGGTCGGCGAACTCCTGGCCGATGGCTTCCGCGGGCCATTCGCGGTCAGCGACGGCCGCGTCATTCACAATGCCGGCGGCTCGGAAGCTCAGGAGCTCGCTTTCGCGCTGGCCAGCGCAGTGGCCTATCTGCGCGCGCTTGAAGCAAGCGGCATGACCCTTACGGCCGCACGCGACGCGATCTATTTCCGGCTGACCGCGGATGCCGACCAGCTTTTGACCATGGCCAAATTACGCGCGGCGCGAAAGCTCTGGGCCCGCGTGCAGGTGGCGTGCGGGCTCGATCCCGCCCCAGGTCTGGTCACAGCCGAAACCGCGTGGCGCATGCTGACGCGGCGCGATCCTTACGTGAACATTCTGCGCAACACGATCGCAGTTGCTGCCGCCGGGCTTGGCGGCGCCGACGCGATTACCGTGCTGCCGCACACCGCGGCGCTCGGCCTGCCGGACGCCTTCGCGCGCCGCATCGCCCGCAACATCCAGCTCGTGCTGCTCGACGAGTCGAACCTCGCGCGCGTTGCCGATCCGGCCGCGGGCTCCGGCGCGCTGGAAGCGCTGACGCAGGAGCTCTGTACGGCGGCGTGGTCGCAGTTTGCCGACATCGAGCGCGCCGGCGGCGCCTGGGCGGCGCTGGAAAGCGGGCTGATTGCGCAAAAAGTTTCGGAAGTGCGCGCCGAGCGGCAACAAGCAATCGCGCACCGCAGCGACATCCTGACCGGCACCAACGCCTATCCGGACCTTCACGAAACCGCGCCGGCGGTGCTCGACGTGCCGCCGTGGCCGGCGGCTGGGCCGCCGAAAGACATCCGCACCAAGCCGCTGCCGCGCATTCGCTTGGCCGAGCCGTTCGAGCGGCTGCGCGATGCGTCCGATCGCATGCTGGCCGAGAGCGGCGCGCGGCCGAAAATCTTTCTGGCCTGCCTCGGCCCGCCGGCCGACTTCACGCCGCGCGCCAGTTTCGCCGGGAATTTCTTCGAGGCCGGCGGCATCGAAGCGGTGAGCAAACAAATCGAGCCGGCGACGCTCGGCGTCGCCTTTAAGAACGCAAACGCGCCGCTGTCGTGCCTTTGCGGCTCCGACCAAGCTTATGAGAGCGCGGCCGCGCCGGCTGCAGCCGCGCTGAAGGCCGCAGCTGCGCGACATATTTTTCTCGTCGGGCGGCCAGGCGCGCATGAGGCACAGTGGCGCGCCGCCGGCGTGCAGTCGTTTGTTTATGAAGGCTGCGACGCGCTTTCATTGTTGCAAGCCGCCTATCAGGCGTTGACGGGCTGAGCGCCCGAGCCTTGCAAAGCCAGCGCGTCGACCGGCAGCGGCCGGTTCACGATCGCCACCAGCGCGTAGCTGACAAGCAGCAGCAAAAACCAGGAGCCGAGCTTGGCGAGCGGCACCACCGACCAGCCCGTCATCTGGTGCGGATAGAGCCAGGCGTGCGAGGCCGAGCCGAGATTTTCGGCGAACCAGATGAACAGGGCGACGAGAAACAAGCCGAGCAACAGCGGCATGCGGCGAAAGCGATAATGGATGCGGTAATAAATCCAGGTGCGGCCGAACAGCAGCGCCGCGGCGGCGAACAGGCCAAGGCGCAGGTCGGGCACATAGTGGTGCGCGAAGAAATTGACGTAGATCGCGAGTGCCAGGACATGCACCGCCCACAGCGGCGGGTGCCGGAGAAAGCGGAAATCGAACAGCCGCCAGCTGCGCGCGATGTAGCTGCCGATCGAGGCATACATGAAGCCGGAAAACAGCGGCACCCCGGCGATGTGAAAGATGCTCGGCTCCGGATAAATCCAGGAGCCGACGCCGGTCTTGAACACCTCCATGGCGGTGCCGACGATATGATAAATAAGAATGACCTTGGCCTCGTCGAAGGTCTCGAGCTTGAATGCCAGCATGGCGGCCTGGATGGCGATCGCCATCAGGAACAAGAAATCGTAGCGGGCGAGGCTTGCAGCGCGCGGGTACCAGAGATACGTGCCGATCAACAGCGCCACCATGGCGCCGCCGAACAGACAGGCCCAAGCTTGCTTCACGCCGAAGCGGACAAACTCGTAGATGAAGGCCGTGAGCCGGCGCTTGCCAGCCCAGCGGCCGAGCCGTTGTTCGGCCGCGATAAACCGGACGAGCGGCGCCCAGGTGGCGGCAGCGCTCGTCGTCGGCCGAATGGGAAGATGATCGGGCAAGGCGGGGCAGAATTGCGGGTGGCTTGAAGCTTGATGACAACCGTGGCCGCACTTGGGCCAAAGCAGTCGGGCCAAGGCAGTCGGGACGCACCATGTCGCGCCGTTACACGCCGCGTGATAAACTGTCCGGCGTAAACGGATGGGTGAATCGATGAGCCGAATCCCCGATTTCAGCACGATCGATTTCGCCGAACCGCCCGCCACCCCCGCGGGCTCGACCGCGCCGTGGCTCACCCCGGAAGGCATCACGGTGCAAGGCACGTATGGGCCGGCCGAGGTCGCCGGCCTCGATAGCCTCGACACCTATCCGGGCCTGGCGCCGTTCCTGCGCGGCCCCTACCCCACCATGTACGTCACCCAGCCCTGGACCATCCGGCAATATGCCGGCTTCTCCACGGCCGAGGATTCCAACGCCTTCTACCGGCGCAACCTCGCCGCCGGCCAGAAAGGCCTGTCCATCGCCTTCGATCTCGCCACCCATCGCGGCTACGACAGCGATCATCCGCGCGTGTCCGGCGACGTCGGCATGGCCGGCGTCGCCATCGATTCCATCTACGACATGCGCACGCTGTTCGCCGGCATTCCGCTCGACCGCATGTCGGTGTCGATGACCATGAACGGCGCCGTGCTGCCGGTGCTCGCGCTCTACATCGTCGCGGCGGAAGAACAAGGCGTGGCGCAGGAGAAATTGTCCGGCACCATTCAGAACGATATTCTCAAAGAGTTCATGGTGCGCAACACCTACATCTACCCGCCGCAACCGTCGCTGCGCATCATCTCCGATATTTTTTCCTACACCTCGGCGCACATGCCGAAGTTCAACTCGATCTCGATCTCCGGCTATCACATGCAGGAGGCCGGCGCGACGGCCGACCTCGAACTCGCCTATACGCTCGCCGACGGCGTCGAATACGTGCGCGCCGGCCTTGCCGCCAATCTCGACATCGACCGCTTCGCGCCGCGGCTGTCGTTCTTCTTCGGCATCGGCATGAACTTCTTCATGGAGGTGGCCAAGCTGCGCGCGGCGCGCGTGCTGTGGGCGAAGCTGATGCATCAGTTCAGCCCGCGCGATCCGCGCTCGCTGGCGCTGCGCACCCATTGCCAAACCTCCGGCTGGTCGCTCGCCGCCCAGGACGTGTTCAACAACGTGGCGCGCACGGCCATCGAAGCGATGGCGGCGACCGCCGGCGGCACGCAATCGCTGCACACCAACGCGCTCGACGAAGCGCTGGCGCTGCCGACCGATTTTTCCGCCCGCATCGCCCGCAACACCCAGATCGTCCTGGCGCGCGAGAGCGGCACCACACGCACCATCGATCCGTGGGGCGGCTCGTTCTATGTCGAGCGTTTGACCCATGACCTCGCCGCGCGCGCCTTCGGCCACATCAGCGAAGTCGAAGAGCTCGGCGGCATGGCGCGCGCCATCGAGGCCGGGCTGCCGAAGCTGCGCATCGAAGAGGCCGCCGCGCGCACCCAGGCGCGCATCGATGCCGGCGCGCAGGCGGTGATCGGCGTCAACAAATACCGCGTGCAAGATGAAGCGCCGATCGACGTTCTAAAAGTCGACAATAGCGCGGTGCGGCAATTGCAGATCGACAAGCTCGCCCGGCTCAAGCGCGAGCGCGATGGCAAAGCTGTGGCCGAGGCGCTGGCAGCGCTCACCCGCAGCGCCGCGGGCGGCAACGGCAATCTGTTGGCGCTCGCCATCGACGCGGCGCGCGCCAAGGCGACGGTCGGCGAAATTTCGGCGGCGCTGGAAGAGGTGTTCGGCCGCCACCGCGCCGAGATCAAGGCGATTGCGGGCGTGTACCGGCGGGAGGTCGGCATGGCGGATGCGGTCGAGCGAGTGCAAAAACGCGTCGCCGAGTTCGAGGACAACGAAGGCCGCCGGCCGCGCATCCTGGTCGCCAAGATCGGCCAGGACGGCCACGACCGCGGCCAGAAAGTCATCGCCACCGCGTTCGCCGATCTCGGCTTCGACGTCGATATCGGCCCTTTGTTCGCAACGCCGCAGGAAGCCGCGCGCCAAGCGGTCGAGAACGACGTCCACATCGTCGGCGTCTCCTCGCTCGCCGCCGCGCACCTGACTTCGGTGCCGGAGCTGAAAGCCGAGCTCGACCGCCTCGGCCGTCCCGACATCATGATCGTCGTCGGCGGCGTCGTGCCGCCGCAGGATTACGAGGCGCTGAACAAAGCCGGCGCCGAAGCCATCTTCCCGCCCGGCACCGTGATCGCCGAAGCCGCCGAGGCTTTGCTCGACACGCTCAACCGCCGGCTCGGGCATACCAGAGCGGCGGCGGAGTAATAAAGCAGCACAAGGTGTTTGCTCGTCACGAGCCGGCCTCGCCCCCCTCGTCATGCGGGGGCTTGACCCGCGCATCCATGCTGACCTGTCGCGGCGCGATCTAGACTAGTGCTTGACTCATAATCCACGCTTCGTCTTAGCTTTCAGAATGCCTGCTCCTGCGCAAACCGGACATGGCCGAGCGCGACCGCAGCGTCAGCTAAGTGCCAGAAGGCGACTCATGCACCGCAGCAAAAAAGTGTTTCGGCCGTCCACTCAGAACTGCCAGTGCATCCGCGCGGAGAACACATTCACCGGTCCGCGATCCTCGTTGTAACCGGGATTGGCGATGAACTGATAGTCGGCAGTCAGATGCGTCGAGGCGGACAGGGCGTAGCTGTAATACGTCTCGATGATTTGCTCTGGACCTGGATGCGGCAACATGCCGTCGCCAATGAGGATGCCGAGGCCGCCGTCGTTGAGGAATTCTTCGTGGACTTTGGAAATGCCGTTGACCACCCCAGCAAGGCCGACGGTATCATCTGGCCGGCCCCATTGCTTGCCGTTGAGGGATAGGCCCGCCGCAGCCGTGCGATCGATGTCGGTGAATTCGTAAGGCTCGATATCGCCGTTCGCCCAGCCGGCGCGTACGAATGCGCCCAAATCGGCGGTGATCTCCTGCTCGAGATTTATGCTTACTCCGCCACGGCTCTGGTACTGGCGGACCGCGGCGATATCGGCAGGCCCACCGGTTATATCGGCTAACGCGATCGCGTCCTGGTAGGTCCCCATGCGTCCGCGGCTGAGAAATCCTGTCACTGCGATCTTGCCGGGATGTCCCCACAGCTCATAGCGGCGCTCGATTTCGCCGATCCACTGGAATTGATCGAATGTCGGATCGAGTTCGAGGTTATTGGGAAGAATTGACAGATCGAACAAGCCGCCGCGCAGGGTCCAATCACCCTGGTACCACTCGGCGGCGGCGCCGAGCGTATAGCCCCATGGCTCGGCGGCGTAATCGAACGTTCCGGTGTCGATGACTGCCCAGTTGAGAAAATCATTACGTGGATCGTGTGCGTATTTATTGTTGTCGAAGATGTCGGCGACGCTGAATTTCCCGACCGTTATCACCAGGCGGTTGACCGTCTGGGCCCCGGCAAACTGGTTGATGCCGGCATCCACCTTCTGCGTTTCGCCGCCAAGATCGATGGTCTGACGGATGAATGCACGCTGCAATCGCGTGTAGGGATAGGCAAAGCCGATCTTATAGGCTTCACCGCTCGTGTAGCCGGCAACTCCGAGCGTGTTGCCAATGCCGAATCCCTGATCGATTTCCGGGTTGAGCCATAGCTCCGCGCCCTGCCAGAGCCGAACACCGGCATACAATGTCGCATCCAAGGTCTCGCGGCCCTCACCGCTGCTGGGCAAGCTGTTGGGGCCCTCATAGGAAGATCGAAATGCCGGATACCCCTGCCAAGTGAACGTGGTCTGACCGTGAAAATTGACAATGTCCGGGTCCGGTGTCGTGGCCGACACGTTTGGCGATGCCGCGTCGTTGCCGAATCGATAGTTCAAACCGGCGCGCAGCTCTTGCAACGACAAATCCGAATCGAACCGCTGCCCCGCGTTCGCGAACAACACATTGCTGCGGCCGTAGTCGGTGTACAGATATTGGATACTCGCGGTCCAGTGTGGTGCCACCGGCACCTCGACGCCGGCCCCGGCGGCCCATCCCAATCGCCACAAAAATGGCATGTCGGTCGTGCCGGCGGCCAGTTGCGTCAGGGTTAGCCGGTCGTAAGTCCAGGCAAATCCGCCGGTCGCATAAAGCAGCCAGTTGCCCGGTGCATAACCGATGCGACCGCGCACAGTGCCGGACGAAAGCACCGTCTCGCTATAGCTCTCCGCGCCGATCGGCGACGAAAATGTCGAGATGCCGCCGATGGAAATTCCGTCGAAATTTTGAATGCTTGGAAACGACGCGTCGGCCTCGGCGCCGATGACAAAATGGTTCGGCAGCATATAGTTATAGCCGGCTTGCAATCCCGCGAAAAAGCTTCCCGTTCCCTTGAAGACGTCAAATCCCTGAAACATGTCGAGCGAACCGGCGACACCTGGCGCCGTCGTCCAATTCGAGCTTCCCCAGGCATAGCCCAGGTGCCCGCCGACGTAGAAGCCAGTCCAGTCGTACTCATGCGGAGCCGCAGGCGGCGGCGCCTTCGTCAAGACATCCGCGGCGTAGACAGCCTTTGTCGATCCGCCAACCAAAAGCGCTCCCACGCACGCTAACACCCAAACCGCCCGCACCTCACGCCCCCCAAGCTTATCACCGATACACTCCGCCC